>Ga0228535_1000075_pt1 | contig 291005 bp, 261 predicted proteins | sample SJ1metagenome_FD_168457 | JGI IMG/M metagenome (GOLD analysis project Ga0228535, IMG submission 168457) | Enriched culture of PCE-dechlorinating microbial communities from Ithaca, New York, USA - SJ1 | ecosystem: Engineered > Modeled > Simulated communities (microbial... > Unclassified...
ATGAATTCAGCGGGGGGCAGAGACAGCGCATAGGAATTGCCAGAGCGCTTATTCTCCAGCCGCAGCTGATTATTGCCGATGAACCTGTTTCCGCGCTCGATGTATCCGTTCAGGCACAGATTTTAAATTTACTTAAGGATTTGAAACAGGATTTCGGACTGACCTATTTATTCATATCTCATGACCTTAACGTAATCCGTCATATGGCGGACCGCGTTGCAGTGATGTATTTGGGACAAATTGTCGAGCTTGCGGAAAATAGGGATATTTATGAAAGTCCACTGCATCCTTATACGCAGTTACTGCTTTCAGCAGTGCCTGATTGTAATCCCCGAAAGAAAAGAAAAAAAGTGATAATAAAAGATGAAATAGGACATGGAGGAAATAGGGGCTGTAATTTCCAGGATCGCTGTCCTTATAAATTGCCTCTCTGTAAAGAGCAACAACCTGTGCTGCAGGAAGTGAATAAACAAAGATTTTGTGCTTGCCATCTGGCTGGATCAATAAGGATGTCTTAATTATGAGTGAAGAGCAGGTTTTTATAGAAAATGATAAACTGACGCTGGAAGGTTTGTTGAGCAGGGCAGCAGGAGATGCAGGCATGGTAATCTGCCATCCTCATCCTTTAATGGGTGGTTCCATGCATAATAATGTTGTGGAAGCCATTCAGAAGGCTTGTGTTCAAGAAAAATACTCCACGCTACGGTTTAATTTCCGCGGTGTAGGTAGGAGTTCCGGAGAATATGCCGATGGGGTGGGGGAACAGGAAGATATTCTGGCCGCCTGCAAATATTTACAAAATCAGGGGATAGCTGAAATTATTTTTGCGGGATATTCTTTTGGCGCCTGGGTAGGCGCCAAAATTGTGGAAAAGGATGCCGGCCCTTTTGCCGGCGTTATATTTATTTCGCCGCCCGTAAGGTATTTCCAGTTTGATTTTGAAAAATTAAATCATAAAATCAATATCACAATTTGCGGAGAGGAAGATCAGTTCTGTGATTTGGGCCTCTTGAAAAAAAAGACGCCGTACCTCGGTTGCAACCTGAAAATTATTTCCGGTGCCGATCATTTTTACGCAGGTCGGGAAAATGATCTGGTTAATATTTTACAGGGCAGTCTGGATAGTCTGAAAAAGTAATTAACATATACATAAAAAAAGCTTGATTTTAAAAAAATAGATGTTAAAATCGCCTCCCATGTACGTAAGTCCGCACTTCATATGTTTTTATAAGTGCAATGTTGTTAGGAAGTAGTTAGTGTTAAGAAGCAATATAAGCAAAAAAATAAACCGCTGAGAATTCTTAAATTTAATATGAGAATTTGTGCGGTTTTTTTTGTTTCCGGCGGGTATAAACCCGCAGGGAAGTGAATTTGAAAGGAGGGTTTCGAACTGTGGCAGAAGGAAAAGTAAAGTGGTTTAACGAGAAAAAGGGGTTTGGCTTTATTGAAAATGATGAAGGTGGCGATGTTTTTGTTCATTATAGCGCTATTGCTGGAACAGGATTCAAGACTCTGTATGAGGGTCAGAGAATTCGCTTTGACATTGAGCAGGGAAATAAAGGTCCCAGCGCAGCAAATGTCCAGCCGCTGTAGTACTTCAATTAATTAAAGTTAACCGGAATGAAAATGCCCCGTCTTAAGGGGCATTTTTTTTGGCAGGGATGTCAAAAACGGTTCAATTCCTTTTTTACATAAAAAGAACTACCGCTAGAGTATAATATCTCAAGGCAAGATAATGGCAAAAAAAATGATTGTAATTCTGGGGACGACGGCATCGGGCAAAACAAGATTGGCCGTGCGTCTTGCCCGTGAGTTGCAGGGCGAAATAATCTCGGCTGATTCCCGTCAGGTATATAAAAGCCTGGATATCGGTACAGGCAAGGATTTACAGGAATATATTATTAACGGCTGCAAAGTACCTTATCATTTGATCGATATTATCGATGCCCGGGAAGAGTTTAACCTTTTCGAATTCCAAAAAAGGTTTTATGAAATTTACTCCGGGTTGATTGCAAAAAATGCTTTACCGATTATGGTTGGTGGCACCGGTCTTTATCTGGAATCAATTATCCTGAATTATCAGCTGCCGCCGGCGCCACCCGATCAAGAAACAAGACGGAATTTACAAGGTAAATCCATCGAAGATTTGCAGAAGGATCTGCTGGATTTGAATGTGCATCAGCATAATAAAACAGATATGGAAGACGAAGACAGATTAATCCGGGCGATAGAGATTGCAAGGGCGCGCCTGAGAAAATCTCCGGATTTGATCAAAAAAACTGCTATTGATGCTGCAGTATTCGGTATCCGTTGGGAAAGATCGGTACTGCGGGAACGTATTACCTCAAGGTTAAAGCAGAGATTGAAGGAGGGTATGATTAAGGAAGTGGAAATGCTTCAAAAAACCGGCTTGTCTTGGGCACGGCTCGACGCTCTGGGTCTGGAATACCGTTATGTTTCTCAATTTCTGAGGGGGAAATCAAGTTACGATGAAATGTTTACCCGCTTGAATACCAGCATCCATCAATTCGCCAAACGTCAGGAAACATGGTTTAGGCGCATGGAAAGAAAAGGTATCAATATTCACTGGATCAATGGGGATGATTACAACTTGTTGAAAGAAAGCGTAATTCAATCTTTAAATGAATAAACCTTACCTGCTTAATCAATACATAAAAAACTATACGGTTTCAGAAAAGTGGAAATTAACAGCCGGCAATACGGAAAACATATCTCAGGTCATTGTAATACCTGCTTATGCCGAAAGCAGCATGCTTTTTTCCACATTGGCCTCCCTGGCCCGGAATTCCTCTTCATCTTTGGATTATTCATTGGTCTTATGTGTAATTAACAATAAAATAAATTCTCCCGCTGATGTAAAAGTAAACAATCATCAAACAATGGAGTACCTCGATGTATTAGTGAATAAAAAAAGCGCAAAGCAGCTGCCGGGAAATAAAAATTTAAAAGAAGCCTTGCAGTTCATTGCCGATGCACGATTGAAATTAGGATACATTGATGCCTCATCAGAAGGGTTGGAAATTCCCGATAACGAGGGAGGTGTCGGCATGGCACGCAAAATTGGAATGGACACGGCGCTGCGATTACTTTTCCCGAGCGCATCCCACCCGAAGCTGATTTTGAGTCTGGATGCCGATACTTTGGTGCCGGACAATTACCTGACTGCAATTCATGATTGTTTTCAAGGAAAAATAAATGCGGCAGTTGTTGCTTATGAGCATCAAGAGCCGGAAAATGATGAAGAAAAGGCGGCAATTTACTGTTATGAAATATTTTTACGTTACTGGATATTGGGCCTGAAATATGCGAAATCTCCTTATGCATTCCACTCTATAGGCTCAACAATGATTTGTTCCGCTGAGGCTTATCTGTCCGTCAGAGGAATGAACAGGCGGGAGGCGGGTGAAGACTTCTATTTTTTAAACAAACTCGCCAAAATTACGAAAATTAAATATATCAAAAATACCTGCGTCTATCCTTCGTCAAGGGCATCGCAGCGCGTTCCGTTTGGAACGGGAAAGAGGATACACCGGTTTCTTGATGGCAGCCGGAATGAATATGTTTTGTATAATCCTCAAATATTTGAAATATTAGCACGGTGGCTTAAACTTATGGAAATGTCGCTCCATTATAACGAAGAGAATATTTTACGCGAAGCTGGAAGGATCAGTCCTGCCCTGGTCAGCTTTTTAATTAACAGCCGTTTCGAAGAATCCTGGAGAAAAATACGGAACAATGCCAAAAATGATCATACCCTGATTAATCAGTTTCATTGCTGGTTTGACGGGTTTCGAACATTAAAACTGATTAATTATTTATCAAGAGAGTCCTATCCTCAAAAGTATATGTTCGATGCTTTGGAAAATTTATTAAAAATGCAGAAGCTGTCTGTTCCTGAATTTTTAAGGAGTGGAAGTCAGCCGGATCTGGCCCGGCAGAAAAATATTCTCCAATATTTGCGTGGAATTACATGAATAAGAATTGACGTAGGGAAGAGTTATGATTATCTGCTTGACGCGGCACGGTATTTTAAATATAGCTCACAAATTAAAAAATTAAGTTAACCAACAATTTACCGGAGGGATTTCATGGAGAACAGAAGCAAGAAAATTTGGCCGTTGATTTTCATTTTAATTGTATTTGTCTTTGTAACTGGTTGCGACAATAAGGAAGAGAAGAAGAATACTGCATCCACTGCAACTGCTGCGGTTGGAACTAATCAAGCCCCGGCAACACCCCCGGCTGCCGGTGTTCCTGCTCCTGCCGGTTCAAATCCTGCGGCTTCTCCTGCTCAGTCATCCCCATCCGCACCGGCAGGAACAGCTGCAAATCTTAGCGATATGGATGATGTTGTAGTAATTGTCGACGGCAGTATCTTGAAAAAATCAGAAGTGGAAAAAGAGTTCAAGGAAAAACTTGCTGCTGTTAAAGAAAAAATCCCGGCTGATAAGAAAAAAGAAGCCTGGCTGAATATGAAAAAACAAAGAATGGAAGAATTTATTGCGCGCACTCTCATTACGAATGAAGCAGAAAAAAGAAAAATGGAAGCAACCGATAAAGAAATCGATGCGACAATAAATCAAATTAAAAAGAGCCTCCCTCCCGGCAAAAAATTAGATGCCTTTATGAAGGAAAATAATATTTCCCGGGAATATATCGCGCTCGGCGTCAAAGCAAAAAAAATGGTTAAGCAGGATCTCGGTAAAAAAGCAAAGCCGTCAAAAGAGGAAATCGCCAAGTTCTACGAAGAAAATAAAGAACAATTTACCGTTCCGGAAAGTGCCCATGTCCGTCATATTCTGGTAGCCTTCGTTGCAGGTGACGATGATAAAATAAAGGCGGAAAAGAAAGTAAAGATAGAGAACCTCCGTAAACAAGTAGTTGAAGGTGCTGATTTTGCTGAAGTGGCCCGAAAAAACTCTGATTGTCCCAGCAAAGAAAAAGGGGGTGATCTGGGGTTGATCAGAAAAGAGCAAACCGTAAAACCTTTTGAAGAAGCCGCGTTTTCGCAGGAAATTAATGTTATCGGACCGGTTGTGGCAACCGAATTCGGTTATCATATAATTCAGGTATTGGAACGTAATGCACAAAAGATAACTCCTCAGGAAGAAGTAAAAGGCCAAATTACATCTCATCTGGAACAGCAAAAGGAAACGGAAGCTTTTACTAATTTAGTAAAGAAATTGCGTGAAAATGCGAAAATTATAATCTTTGAAAATTGACCGGTAATTCGCAGAAATAAAATTTCGTAAATATTTATCAAGAAGCTGGAGTTATAAAAAACTCAGGTTATTCTTCACCGGGTAACCTGAGTTTTTATTTACAATCAATTGTCGGAGTATAACAGCCGTGAATATTACAATAAGCAATCTGCCGGTTATTTAAAGCTGTGTTCGGCATCAGGAAAAGAGCTGATTTTAACGTCGGAGATATAGCCCTTAACTGCTTTTTTGATTTCCTGATTTAAGTTGGCGTATTTTTTCACATGTTTTGGCGTAAATTTATCAAAAAGCCCCAGCATGTCGTTTACTACCAGAACCTGACCGTCACAATGAATGCCCGCTCCAATGCCGATAGTGGGAATACTCAGTGATTTTGTTATTTCGGAAGCAAGCTTTTCCGGTACAAGTTCCAGAACAATGGAAAAGGCTCCGGCATCTTCCATTATCCTGGCGTCTTCAATGATTCTCAATGCGGCGTCTTCTTTTTTACCTTGAACTTTAAAGCCGCCGATTTGATGAATAGATTGGGGTGTCAGTCCCACATGGGCCATGACCGGGATTCCCGCAGATGTAATTTTGTGAACAGCTTCCGCATATTCTTTACCGCCCTCCATTTTAACGGCCTGAGCCCCGGCTTCCTGAAGAAAACGGCCGGCATTGGTTAAAGCGAGCTCCGGTGAAACCTGATAAGACAGAAAGGGCATGTCCGCGATAATCAGGGAATTCGGTGCTCCCCGGGAAACCGATTTTGTATGGTGCAGCATATCTTCCATCGTTACAGGGAGTGTCGTATCATATCCTAAAACGACCATTCCCAGCGAGTCTCCCACCAGAATCATATCAATACCGCATTCATCAAGGATGGATGATATTGCATAATCATAAGCCGTGAGCACGGTAATTTTTTCACCAAGCTCTTTCATCTTTTTTATATCCAGAATGGTTTTCCGGCTGCTTTTATTTTGACTGCTCATATTTGGTAACTCCTTTCAAAAGATCATTGATTATTCTTGCCTGCTTTAAAGATAATGTACCTTTTTTCCGGGCAATATTTGTCGTAACCGACCCTAATGCTGAATAAAGCGAAGAATGCTGAGGATGTAATTTTTTAATTGCGGTTATGTGTTTCCTGATTGTACTGACATCACCGCGGGCAATCGGACCGGTGAGGGCGCTGATTGATCCTGATGATTCAATGTTTTTAAGGGTGCCGTAAACCAAAGGCAAATAAGCTTTTCGGGCATTTTCCTCATTTATGCCCACGGATTCATAGATTAATTCGACTACATTGAGCAATGAAACAAGATAATTGGAAGCAAAACAAGCTGCTGCATGATAGAGCGGCTTTTGATCAGGGGAAATAAAAATGGGAGTACCTCCGAGATCCCGGACAATTTTTACGGCATATTTTTTTGCTTTATTCTCGGCGGTAATTCCAAAAACACTACCGGGAAGATTATTAATAGCGCTATCGATCGAAGAAAAGCTTTGTACCGGATGGACGCTGGCGACAGCAGCACCGGCTTTTTTTGCAGAATCAAGAAGATCAAGGCCGCCCGCGCCACTCACATGAAAAACTAATTTCCCGCAAACCAGCCCGGGGTCGGCAATTTCCTTACAAGCAATGGCAATAATATCGTCCGGAGTAGTGATTAAAATAATATCAGCTTCTTGGACAGCTTGCTTGGAATCACGAAGAGCTCTGCCTCCGGTGTAGGGCAGGGCTTTTTTTAAAGCGGCCGCAGATTTGTCGGAAACAGCAATAATGCGATGGCCGCATTTCTTAAGTAAGTAGCCGATTGCCGTTCCCACTTTACCCAAGCCGATAATCGCAAATCTGTATGAATCTTTTTTCATGGCAAAAAATAAAAAAGGTCTTCCGCGAGCGAAAGACCTTTATCCAGACTAATTTAGTATAATTGAACGCCGTCTCAGTCTAATAAATGGATCCAAGCGGTGGATTTTCACTAACACATGCATTACCGATAGTCAAACAATATTTATAACTTATCTTTATTTGAATGCGTGCAATCATTATTGCTTTGGTAATATTTCTTTATGTGTTCCAATACATATTGCGTTCCTCAATGGTCCGGCCCGACTAACCAAGAATCAATCTTGTTGTGTTTAACCAAGCAGTTCGTTATATAGAAAAGAAAGGTGCGTAATGAAAGAAGTCGATCTGATAATATTTGATTTTGACGGTACCCTCGTTTCTACAGGTACTGATCTTGCTGCGGCTGTAAATTACACCTTGGGAAAATTGGGTTGCGGGCGGAAACAGGAAGAAGAAATCATTGGTTTTGTGGGTGATGGTGTAGCAAAATTAATCGAAAGGGCGTTGGGAGTGGACGCACTTGAACATTTTCCGGAAGCCATAAAAATATTTGATAACTATTATAGCGAACATTTATTGGACAGAACCGTGCTTTGTACGGGTGCGGAAGAAATTTTAAAATATTTTCGGAATAAAACGAAAGTGATTCTTACCAATAAACGTTATAATTATACTCAGGCTATCAGCCGGGGTTTAGGTATTGAAGATTATTTTTTAGAGATAATTGGTGATGGTTCAATGCCTTACAGAAAACCGGATAAACGCTTGATAGATTATTTATTGACTAAATATAGCACGGAAAAAGAAAGAACGGTTATAATCGGTGACGGGATAAATGATATTATTCTTGCACATAATTCGGGAATCCTTAGTTGCGCCTGTTTAAATGGTTTAGGTAAAAGAGAAGATTTGCTTGCCTCCCGGGCCGATTTTTATTGCGAAGATCTTCGGGAAATTAGTTCATTTTTTTATTAGATATGATTGAAAAAGTAAAACAAACGATAATTAAATACGGTTTGTTGAAAAATAATGAACGTGTTGTTGTTGGATTTTCCGGTGGTCCTGATTCTACAGCACTTGTACTAACTCTTGCGCAAATAGCCCCATCAATTGGTGCTCAATTGATAATTGCCCATTTTAATCATGGACTGCGAGGTCAAGAATCAAACGAAGATGAACGGTTTGCACGCAAATTGGCAAAAAAAATGAACTTAACTTTCATCTCCGGAAAAATGAATACTGAAGATGATAGGAAAAGCCTTTCCCCGGAAGATTTTTACCGAAGGCAGAGGTATCGGTTTTTCAATGAAGTAGCGAAAAATAACCGTGCGGTAAAGATAGCCCTGGGACATAATTTACAGGATCAGGCGGAAACAGTGCTGCTTCATCTTTTGCGGGGAAGTGGTTTGGAAGGCCTCAAAGGGATTCTGCCGCTGCGTGACGGGAAATATATCCGTCCTTTGATTGAAACAACACGGCAGGAAATTATTTCTTTTCTGGATAAAGAAAAAATTACTTACCGCCGGGATAGTTCGAACGCTGATAAAAATCATTTACGCAACAAAATCCGCCTGGAACTTCTGCCTTATTTAAAAAAAGAATTTAATCCCCAAATTGATGTAACTATCGCCCAAATGGCTGAAATTATTCGTGACGAGAATGTTTTTATTAACGAATGTGTCGATAAGGCATTAAAATCACCATACATTCAAAGCGGGAAAAACAAAATTGTCATGAATATGGAATATCTGGGCAGTCTGCCTGTTGCAATTCACCGCAGATTGTTAAAAGAGCTTTTGGAAGATTTCAATACACAAAAAAACGGAGTTACTTTTTTGCATATCAATTTGATCAGTAATCTGCTCCGGAATCCGGAATCGGGGAAAAAAATATCTCTTCCCGGTGGAATTCAGGCACGACATGAATATGAAAGTTTAATTCTGGAGAGGGGGGCTCCAGGTGAAAAGAGTGTTAAATATGAATACCGGGTTGAAATACCCGGCTCCATTTATCTTAAAGAAAGAGACATGACGGTTTCCATGCACCTGCGAAAAAAAGATAAAATTGACTTTCATAATAAAAATAAAAACTACTTTGATTTGAATAAAATACGTTTCCCATTGGTTTTACGCAACAGAAGGGAAGGAGATTGGTTTCAACCCCTTGGTATGGTAGGCCGGCAAAAGCTTAAATCATTTTTTATCGACCATAAGATCTCCCGGCAAAAACGTGATGAAATCATGCTACTTGCGGATGAACAATCAATCCTTTGGATAGAAAATATGCATTTGAATGATCGGGTAAAAATAACTCCGGAGACAAAAAAAGTCCTTGAGTTAGAAATTATTTGAGATTAATTGGATATTATTATAAAGATCATTAAACATAATTAATTTAAGGAGAAAAAATTTGAACCAGTCTCAAAAAAATATCGCTCTTGTACTAACAGTCCTTCTTGTCTTTTTGCTGGTCTGGCAGCTTTTTAATCAACCGAAAAGTTCACAGAAGGAAATAATATATAGCGAAATGATTTCTTATCTGGAAAAAAACGAAATCAGTGAAGTAACCATCCAGGGTGAAAATATAACAGGTAAACTGACCAGCGGGAATGTTTTCAAAACTTATGCTCCCAAAGACGATAAAATAATCACTCAATTTCGGGAAAAAGGTGTAAAAATTTCAGCTAAACCTGCGGACGATTCTCCCTGGTATATGACGCTTCTGGTTTCCTGGTTTCCGATGATTTTACTCATCGGTGTCTGGATATTCTTCATGCGTCAGATGCAGTCCGGCGGAGGGAAAGCGATGGCTTTCGGAAAAAGCCGGGCTCGTTTGATTACGGACAAGTCAAAGAAAGTAACTTTTGCCGATGTTGCCGGTATTGATGAAGCCAAGGCGGAATTGGAAGAAGTGATTGACTTCTTAAAAGATCCCAAAAAATATACGAAACTGGGCGGCAGAATTCCCAAAGGCTTATTGCTGGTTGGCCCTCCCGGTACGGGTAAGACTCTTTTGGCCCGCGCTATTGCGGGCGAAGCGGATGTCCCCTTCTTGAGTATCAGCGGTTCCGATTTTGTAGAGATGTTTGTTGGAGTTGGAGCATCGCGTGTTCGCGACTTATTCAACCAAGCCAAGAAAAATGCACCTTGTATCATTTTTATTGATGAAATCGATGCAGTCGGCCGGCATCGCGGAGCAGGTCTGGGCGGAGGCCATGATGAAAGAGAGCAAACCCTTAATCAATTGCTGGTGGAAATGGACGGTTTTGAGTCCAATGAAGGCGTAATTCTGATTTCCGCCACAAACCGGCCGGATGTTCTTGATCCGGCGCTGCTGCGCCCAGGAAGATTTGACCGTCAGGTCATAGTGCCTCTGCCGGATGTGAAAGGACGGGAAAAAATTTTTGCGGTTCATGCCCGTAAAGCTCCTATTACCGAAGATGTAGATTTTGCTATTCTGGCCAGAGGAACGCCGGGAACATCAGGGGCAGACATCGAGAATCTGGTTAATGAAGCCGTCCTTAACGCGGCAAGAGCGAATAAAGAAAAAGTCAATATGAGCGATTTTGAATTCGCCAAAGATAAAATTTTAATGGGTACCGAAAGAAGAAGCATGGTTATCAGCGATCTGGAAAAACGCAATACGGCTTATCATGAAACAGGGCACGCTCTGGTGGCACGTTTAATGCCGGGAACGGATCCTATCCATAAAGTGACGATTATACCCCGGGGCAGGGCTTTAGGCTTGACACAGCAATTACCGATTGATGAAAAGCATACATATCCGCGGGAATATCTGGATAAAAACATTGCAATCCTTTTGGGCGGTCGTGCTGCGGAAGAAATAGTTCTGCACGATTTTACAACCGGAGCAGGCAATGATATTGAACGGGCGACCAATCTGGCCAGAAAAATGGTCTGTGAATGGGGAATGAGTAAAAAACTGGGACCACTGAGCTATGGCAAAAAGGAAGAACAAATATTCCTGGGTCGGGAATTTGCGACACATAAGGACTACAGTGAAGAAACCGCAAAAAATATTGACGTCGAAGTTATGTCCCTGGTTATGCAAAATTATGAAAAAGCAAAAAAGCTGCTTTCCGACCATATCGACATCCTGCACAAAATAGCCGAGGAACTTCTGGAGAAGGAAGTATTAAATGGTCAGGAAATTGATGCCATAATCGGCGATGCATTACCAAAGCAGCTGCAAACAGCAGATTCAAAAAGCATGTCATAATTTGTTTCTGGAAGAGATTCATTTCTAAACCAATAGAATTTGACGAAACATTGGCGTGATGAAAATCATTAACATCAGAGATTTATCTCAGGCGGCGGCTGTATTTAAGGAAATCGGCGTCGATCCCTATGGTATTGAAGCCATGTTGCCGAAAACAATGAATGTTAACATCCTGCTGGAAAATAAGCCGTGCCGTGTTGCCAATATTATCAAACAGGAGATTTTGTCGATCGGTGGAGATGCGGCAGTAGCAAGAGGAAGTGTCGACAACAGTATTCCATCAACGAATGTTTTAATTATGGGTACAATAAAGCAAATTTCATCTCTGACTGTGAAACTTGAAAAACAACCTTTTGGATTAAATATAATTTCCAGAGATATTTGCAAATTGCTCGAAAATATCAAGCAGAATGAATTTATTTTAAAAACGTCACGCCGGAAAATTCCATTGGGACAAAAAACACTGATTATGGGTATTTTAAATGTAACACCTGATTCATTTTCCGATGGAGGCCTTTATTATTCGCAAAAAGAAGCAATCGATCACGGAATGCAGATGATTGCCGACGGAGCGGATATTATTGATATAGGCGGAGAATCAACGCGTCCGGGTGCGGCAGCTGTTTCGCTCAAGGAAGAATTAAGAAGAGTAATTCCCGTGATCAGCGAGATTACCAGCCAGTCAAAAATACCGGTTTCCATTGATACGTCGAAAGCTCGGGTAGCCGAAGAAGCCATTGCGTCCGGAGCGGAAATAGTCAATGATATAAGTGCCTTTCATAATGATAAAAAAATGATGCAGACGGCAAAAGCAGGCCGGGCTGCGATAATACTCATGCATATGCGGGGCAGACCGCATAATATGCAGCAAGGTAACCTGATCTACAATAATTTAATGGGTGAAATAATTTCATTTCTTGGTAACGCTGTTGCAGAAGCTATTGCCGGTGGTATAAAAAAAGACAAACTGGTAGTTGATCCGGGGATAGGTTTCGGAAAAACAATCGCGGACAATTATCGGATTATCAACAGTCTTGCCGAATTGAAAACCTTGGGGGTTCCGATAATAATGGGGACATCCAGAAAATCGTTTATTGGTAAAATAACAGGGGAAGAACCTCAGGGAAGAGTTGAAGGAACAGCAGCCACAGTTGCTGCGGCAATATTAAACGGCTGTCATATTATACGTGTGCACGATGTTGTTTCTATGAAAAAAGTTGCCGCCATTACCGATGCTATTTTGCATTCATAAAAGGTTGAAAATGATTTACGGGGTGGGAATAGATTTGGTGGAAAATGATCGTTTGGCAAAAATTATCTCCAAATGGGGGGACAAGTTTCTGCAGCGTGTATTTTGCGATAGCGAAATAAAATATTGCGGAAAACATACACAGAGTTCAATTAATTACGGTGCACGATTTGCGGCCAAAGAATCTTTTCTTAAAGCCTTAGGTATCGGCCTGGGAATGGGAGTAAAATTTAAGGAAATTGAAGTTGTTAATGATAAGAACGGCAAGCCTGATCTGTTATTGCGGGGTGAAGCAAAAAAACAGATTGAAAAAAAACGAATTGCCGAAGTGCATTTAAGTTTAACCCATACTAAAAATTATGCGTCAGCAATTGTTTTGTTGGAAAAAAAATAAATAAAGTGTTAGATTGCCGCCATTTTTAATGGAACAGGAAAAAGCAGAAATTAAAGTAATAACGAATAATGCCCTTGAAACTTTTACCTTTGCCCGTCATATCGGGGAAAAGTTAAAGGGAGGCGATATACTCGCGTTATCGGGTGAACTTGGATCAGGGAAAACATGCTTTACCGGTGGCCTGGCACGGGGACTGGGAGTTGATGAAAAATATTCGATAACCAGTCCGACTTTTACATTGATTAATGAGTATCCGGCTAAATTCAGATTATATCATTTCGACGTTTACAGATTGAACAGCTGTGCCGATCTGGATGATTTAGGATACGAAGAATATTTTGCAGGGAATGGTGTCGTGGTTATTGAATGGGCGGAAAAAATTGCCAAACTTATTCCGGAAACAGCAATTCATGTTAATTTCGAGTATGTTGATGAAGATAAACGGAAAATAATTATTAAAGGCCAGTCATGCAGACTGAAAGAATTTCGTATTGATACAAAAGACGGAGGATGAAAAAAAATGGCACTGGTTGTTCAAAAATTCGGTGGAACGTCGGTTGCAGATATTGATAAAATTAAGAATGTAGCCGCTAAAGTAATTCGTGAAAAAAAAGCAGGTAATGAAGTTGTTGTAGTTTTATCGGCCATGTCAGGCGAAACGGATAAACTGATTGCATTGGCCCAAAAAGCGGCGGATTCACCCGATGCAAGGGAATATGATGCCTTAATTTCCACAGGTGAGCAGATTACAGTAACTTTACTGGCGATAATATTGAATTCAATGGGCTACCGGGCAAAATCATTTCTGGGTTTTCAGGTTAAATTTTGGACCGATACTGCTCATAAGAAAGCAAGAATTCTGGCGGTTGATACCGAAGTCATTAAAAAAGAATTAAGCATGGGAACGGTTGTCGTAGTTGCCGGGTTTCAGGGTGTAGATAAGGAAAATAATATAACAACTCTCGGTCGTGGAGGATCGGATACCAGTGCGGTTGCTCTGGCGGCAGTTTTAAATGCCGATCAATGTGATATTTATACGGACGTTGACGGTGTTTACACAACCGATCCCAATATCTGCTCAAAAGCACGGCGACTGGATAAAATTTCGTACGATGAGATGCTGGAAATGGCTATGACCGGAGCTAAGGTTTTGCAGCCCAGGTCAGTAGAAATGGCCAAAAAGTATAATGTTCCGGTATATGTAAAATCAACATTTTCCGATGAAGGCGGAACGCTTGTGACTAAGGAGGATATGGATATGGAAAGAGAGATTGTGTCGGGTATAACTTACGATCGTGATCAGGCTAAAATTACGGTAACTCATGTTCCGGATAAACCGGGTATTGCGGCAATGCTGTTTACGCCCTTGTCTCAACACAACATTATTGTCGATATGATTATTCAAAATGCCAGCTTGGAAGGCTTTACCGATGTTACTTTTACGGTTTCGAAGAAAGATTTGAAGGATGCCCAGAAAATTATTCAGGAAACAGCAAAAACAATTGATGCCAAAAACGTTGAAGTTGATGATCAGGTTTCCAAGGTATCAATAATCGGCGTCGGAATGGCGAGCCATGCCGGTGTTGCGGCAAAGATGTTTTCCGCGCTTTCCGCTGAAGGAATAAATATTATGATGATCAGTACATCGGAAATTAAAATATCCTGTGTTATCCAGAGAAAATATACGGAACTGGCGGTTATGGTTCTCCATGATACATTTGGGTTAGAAAAAAAATCTTCCTGATAGCAAATAAAAAAAATGTTTAAAAAACAACTGAAGGGATTAATCGGGATTTTTTTGATTCTCGCGATTATTCCCTTTTTTGTTTTTTTCTTCAATTACTCTTGTGTTTACAAAATTCCCGACTATGCCAATCAGTGTAATAATACCCTGGCCGTGGAAATCTCTAATACTGAAGAGACGGGAAGCGGTATATATTTCACCGGGAGCGGAATGAAGGCCGATCAATTATTACAGTCAACGGGTCTTGATATTAAAATCCTCAACAATTTTGAACTAAAAGACGGAATGAAATTAATACTTGATTCCAACTCGAAGGGAAATATTGCCGTGGGGCGGATCGATAATCTCAAGAGGATTGCGCTGGGGATGACCATTAATCTTAATATGGCGACGGAAGATGACTTGCTTTTGATACCTGGTATAGGTGAAGTAACAGCGGAAAAGATTTTAAAATTAAGACAGAAAAAAGTACGTTTCCGAAATGTCGGGGAACTTATGGAAATTGAAGGAATAAAAGAGAAAAAACTGGCGAAATTGAAAAAATATCTATCTTTGTAAGGACCGGTAAAAGCTCATAACTCTTTTAACATAATTTTCTGTCTCTCGATATGGTGGGATCTGATTGCCGTATTTGGCAACTGCTTTTTCGCCGGCATTATAAGCGGCAAGAGCAAGTGTCAGGTCACCCCGGTAAAGATTGATCAGATACCGGAGATAGCGGACACCGCCTTCAATATTTTTTTCCGGATGAAAAGCATTTTCTACCTGTAATTGAGACGCTGTGGCAGGCATCAACTGCATCAATCCCTGGGCTCCAACCGGAGAAACAGCTTGATGATTAAAGTTGGATTCAGCTTTAATAACGGCTTTAATCAGGGCATAATCAACTTTATATTTATTTGCCGTCTTGATGATAATTTGATCAAATTTATTTACGTCAATACCGGAACGGAAGAGAATCCTCTTTTCTTTGAGAACAAGAACGTATTTGACATTGGGAGAGGAGGGAACATTTGTTAAATGCAATACTCCTTCTTCATCAACGTACTTAAAAATATCGGCATACGTAAATGAAGCTGCAAAAACGAAAAAACAAATAACAAATACCGGGAAAAGCGCCTGTAGTATGATATTTTTATTTGTTCTTAGTGATTTCATACGATAACTATTCATTGTTAAGTATCTTACTTTATTGCTCTTATTAGTTCAAGATTTATTTTATGGATTTTTGACTGTCCATTCTTATAAAGCAAATCCGCGACGTGTATTTTTCCCCACCTGAAGAGGCAACATGCGGTATTTGTTTGTTCTTGACATGGTACTCCTATGATGGTAATGACCTCAACACTTCAAGATAAGTCGGGGCGTGGCGCAGTCTGGTAGCGTATCTGAATGGGGTTCAGAGGGCCGGTGGTTCAAATCCACTCGCCCCGACCAGTAAAAATACGGGAGTTAACCAAAACAATGGTTAACTCTTTTTTTATTCTTATCTTAAATACGTTTGTTTTACATTCCCCGTTCTTTTGCAAAAAAAACACAATGAAAGACATTTATTAATAAATTCCCTTATATAATCCACGTTGACTTTTGCCGGGGCAGTGACTATATAGTTTCGAAATTTCTAGGGACTCAATGCTGTGACACCTTTGAATACTTTTTAATTGCAGGTTATAGGTCATAAATAAATTTCTTACACCGGAGTTAAAAGATAATTCGGGAGACGACGAATGCGCATTATTATAGTAGGTGCCGGAGAAGTTGGTTATCATATTGCCAAGACGCTCTCGGAAGAGAAACATGATGTTGTTTTAATTGATAATGATCCGAAAAAAATCCGCAGAATAAGTGAAAATCTGGATGTCCAGACGCTATGGGGTTCCGGAACAAGTCCGCAAATGCTTAAAGATGCAGGAATTGAAGAAGCGGAGATGCTCGTGGCGGCCACAAACAGCGATGAGGTAAACCTGATTTCCTGCATGCTGGTCAGGAATCTCAACCAGCATACCATCAAAATTGCCCGGGTAAAAAACAGGGAATATCTGGCATTAAAGGATCTTTTTAATAAAGAGCATTTAGGAATAGACTTGATCATCAATACCCGGGCAATGATGGTTGATACCGTTCTTAGTCTGATCAACGTTCCGGGTGCCTCGGAGGTAATCGATTTTGTTGGAGGCAAGGTTAAATTAATAAGTTTTCTCATTAATCGTGATTCACCATTTGCGGAAAAACGGTTAAGCTCTCTTAGTGGATTGGGAAACGACATTCTGATAGGTGCTATCGTACGGGGCCAGAAAATTCTAATTCCCAGCGGTAAGGATATTATTCATCCGCACGATTTGGTCTATTTCGTTGTCCGGGGGTCAGATGTCAGTCGTACACTGGAGCATCTCAATATACCGAACAAGCCCATTACAAATATTGTCATCGTGGGAGCAGGCGAGACCGGCGCTGCTCTGGCTTCTGCATTGGATGAAAAACGATTAAGAGTAAAATTGATCGATGACGATTCCGAGCGATGCAAGCAGATGGCAAATATGCTTAATCATGTTATAATCATCAAAGGCGATGGTGCGGACAGGGATTTGCTGAGAGAAGAAAACGTCGGCTGTGCGGATCTTCTTATTGCCCTGACCGGAGACGAGGAAAGCAATATTCTTATTTCTTTACTTGCCAAGGGTATGGGAATTCAAAAAACTATTACCCGTGTCAGTAAACTTAGTTATATTCCCGTTGTGTCGGATATCGGCCTTGATACCGTAATTAATCCCCGAATGGCAGCGGTACGGGCTATTCTACATCATATTCGTCACGGTAAAATCATCTCCGTGGCTCCTCTCCGGGAAGAACACGCTGAAGCCATTGAAGTGGAAGCTCTGGAAACATCAGATATCGTTAATACCCCGCTCAAGAAGTTGAATTTTCCGGAAGGAGCAATTCTGGGAGCAATTGTCCGGGGAGAAGATATTATCATACCTCAGGGAGATACGGTGATACTTCCCCATGACCGGTTGATAATTTTTGCCCTCCAGCAGGTAATTTCCGATCTGGAAAAACTGTTCATGGTAAAAATGGAGTATTTTTAATGAATTATCGCCTTGTAATTCACATGGTAGCGGCTCTTGTTTTTTTCCTCGGTGTCTCCATGCTGTCTCCTCTAGGAATTTCTCTCTACGACGGAGACGGCAGCGCATATCCTATTTTGTATTCAATGGTGATAACGTGTGCTCTGGGCGGAATTGGCTATCTATGTACCAGAGGCATGAGTCACGACATACATTTGAGTCATAAAGACGGGATGATAATTGTTACATTAGGCTGGGTTATGGCGAGCATGGTAGCAACCCTGCCTTATCTTTTATCAGGGACCATTTCCAATTTTACAGAAGCATACTTCGAATGTATTTCAGGATTTACAACTACCGGCGCCACAATTATTACGGATATTGAATTGCTGCCTCGCAGTATTATGCTTTGGCGAAGTCAAACGCAATGGCTGGGAGGTATGGGGATCATCGTGCTATCTATCGCTATCCTTCCATTCCTTGGTGTGGGGGGAATGCAGCTCTATAAAGCGGAAACACCCAGCCCTGTTGTGGATAAGCTGACACCAAGAATTTCTGATACGGCAAAGGTATTATGGAAAATATATATTTTCCTTACAATGCTGCAGGTTATTCTTCTGCTCTTTGGTGGAATGTCATTGTTTGATTCCGTCAATCATGCTTTTGCCACAATGCCGACCGGTGGCTTTTCCACAAAAAATGCCAGTATTGCCCATTATAAAAGCGCTTATGTGGATTATATAGTTCTACTGTTCATGTTGATAGCCGGTATAAATTTTTCTCTCCATTACAAGCTCATGAAGGGACATTACAGAGATTTTTTCTTTAATTCGGAACTGCGGGCATACATATTAATTGTTGCCGTTTTCACACTGTTGGTAGCGGGAGATATCTATGGAACACTTTACAACAATTTCCTTGATGCCTTCCGTTATGCTTCTTTTCAGGTTGTATCAATCTTAACCACTACGGGGTTTGTGACTGCCGATTATGAAAAATGGCCTGCTTTTTCTCAGCTGATTCTGTTTATATGCATGTTTTTCGGTTCTATGGCCGGATCTACAGGTGGTGCCATAAAAATTGTACGTATTGTTTTGATTTTAAAACATAGTTATCTTGAGCTTATGCGGATTATCCACCCCCATACCATTACCGTCGTAAAATTGGGAAATATTCCCATACCTCAAACAATTATGCGGAGCATCTGGGGTTTTTTTTTCCTTTATCTGGGGATTTATATAATAGCTGTTCTGCTTATGTCTTTCACCGGCCTTGATCTTATTTCTTCAATATCATCTGTGGCAAGTTGCCTTGGTAACGTTGGTCCCGGACTAGGAACAGTGGGACCGATGGATAACTTTTCCGGAATATCAATATACGGTAAATGGATATTGATTATCTGTATGCTTCTGGGCAGACTGGAAATTTACACCATTATTGTACTTCTGGTACCGGAGTTTTGGAGAAGATAATATATCTGTTTTCCGCAAAGATAAAATAAAGCAAATAAAATAAGCCTATTAGGACTACGGTGGAATTATCGGCGGTATTGTGTTATTTCTCCATACATTTCTCTTGCATTAAAACGGATAATCAATTACATGAGCGCCTGTCAATAGCGCAATTTAACTCATATTGTTTAATCAAAAGCAGGGGAGAATCTGCGTTGACTTTTGTGCGGGTAGGAACTATATAATTCACAAAAATCCCAAAGGCGAGAGTGGCGGAATTGGCAGACGCACTGGACTTAGGATCCAGCCCGCCTGGCGGATAGGGGTTCAAATCCCCTCTCTCGCACCATTACTTGTAAAAATTGCCAAATATTTCATATGAAAAAAAGGAGATAAAGTTGTGAGTCCAGCTGCAATTAAAATAGAAGAATTGAGTACCATCAAGAAGAAACTGTCGTTTGAAATACCTTGGAATGAAGTTAAAGAAGAGCTTGATTCCGTGTATCGGGATGTCGGGAAAAAAGCTAAATTAAGAGGGTTCCGTCCCGGTAAAGTACCGCGTAAAGTACTCGAAACTTATTTTAAAGAACAGGTCGAAGGCGATACTATTACCAACATCATCAATAAGTATTACTGGCAGACCCTCGAAGATAAAGGGATCGCGTCAGTTTCCAAACCCGAGATCACCCAAGAAGGATTGAAGGAGAATACGGATTTTTCTTTTACAGCGTCCTTTGAAACAGAGCCGAAATTTGAACCGCAAGGTTATAAAGGCCTGGCAGTAGAAAAAGAAAATATTGTGGTCACTGATAATGATCTGGAAAACAGATTTACGCAAATCCGGCAGATGTTTGCCACAATGGAAGAGGTTAAAGAAGAACGTCCTGTTCGGCAAGGTGATTTTGTAACGATTGATTTTGCAGGAACGTTAAACGGTGAATCACTCAAAGAATTGAAAGCCGAAAATTATTTTCTGGAAGTCGGATCCAAGAGATTTATTCCCGGATTTGAGGAACAATTAGAGGGAATGAACAATAACGAAACAAAAACTTTAAATGTAACTTTCCCGGAAGATTATCAGGAAAAGAAGTTCGCCGGCAAAGAAGTAGACTTTTCCGTAACGATAAAGAACATCAAAGAAAAGAAATTACCTGAACTGGATGAAGCTTTTATTAAAAACTTTGAAAAATACAATTCGCTGGATGATTTAAAAAAAGAAATTCTTAAAACACTGGGTGAAGAAAGTAAAAAGATGTCCGAAACCAATCTGCAAAACAGTATCATGGATATTTTATTAAAAGAAAATGAATTTGAGGTTCCACCTTCACTTGTAGAAAAGCAGATTTATTATATGATGGCCGATGCCCACAAAAGAATGACTTCCGCCGGTATGGATGAAAAAAATGCCATGGAACTCAGTTTTAAAATGCATGACAAGTTTAAAGATGAAGCCGTGAAAATTGTTAAATCTTTCCTTATTTTAAAGGCGATTGCGGAAAAAGAATCCCTGAATGTTGAAGAATCGGAAATAGATAAGCATATCGAAACACTGGCTGTAAAACACGGCAGAGATTATCAATTACTAAAGACTGCTTATGAAAAAGATGAAAGAAGAGATAGCCTTAAATCGGAGTTAATTCAAAAAAAGGTATTTGACTTTATTGAGCAACATGCCAATATTAAGGCAGTTGAAAAAATCGGCATGATTCCGGAGGATGGAAAGTGACTTTAATTCCCATGGTAGTTGAACAGGATGGTCGCGGAGAAAGAGCTTTTGATATTTATTCGCGCCTCTTGAAAGATCGTATTATCTTTTTAGGTACAGCCATTGATGATAATGTTGCCAATCTTATTGTGGCTCAAATGCTTTATTTGGAAGCGGAAGATCCGGATAAGGAGATATTTTTCTATTTGAATTCACCCGGTGGGCACGTAAGTTCAGGAATGGCTATTTATGATACGATGCAATACATCAAGCCGCCGATATCGACTTTTTGTATGGGACAGGCTGCGAGTATGGCCGCCGTGCTTCTGGCTGCCGGAGAAAAGGGTAAGCGGTTTGCCTTGCCGCACTCCCGTATATTGATTCACCAGCCGCTGGGTGGTTTTCAGGGCCAGGCAACGGATATAGATATCCAAGCCAGAGAAATATTAAGATTAAAGGATGAGTTAAACAACATTATGTCTGAATTAACCGGTAAACCTCTTGCTAAAATCGTCAACGATACCGAACGGGATTATTATATGACGGGTATTCAAGCTAAGGAATACGGGATAATTGACGATATAATAATAAAAAAGACGACTATTTCCGCCAATCAATAAGGAGACACCTCGTGATAAAAAGAAGTAAAGACAACCGGATGGGGCAAGGTATGCTTTTTTGTTCATTTTGCGGAAAAATGCAAAGTGAGGTAAGAAAGCTGGTTGCCGGTCCGACGGCGTATATATGTGATGAGTGCATCGAGCTTTGCCGTTCTATTGTTGAAGAAGACGAAGGAAAATCGATAGATAAAGAGAAAAAAAATGTTTTACCGGAACCGAAAGAGCTTAAAAAATTTTTGGATCAATATGTAATTGGTCAAGAAAAGACAAAAAAGATTCTGTCAGTTGCGGTTTATAACCATTACAAAAGATTATTTTCTCATGTAGAATCTGATGATGTTGAAATTCAAAAAAGCAATGTGCTCCTAGTGGGACCAACGGGATCGGGCAAAACACTGCTTGCCAAAACTCTGGCTAAAATTCTTAATGTTCCATTTACAATTGCCGACGCCACAACCTTGACCGAAGCGGGCTATGTAGGTGAAGATGTGGAAAATATAATTTTAAGTCTGCTGCAGAACGCCGATTACGATGTTACCCGTGCATCGAAAGGAATTGTTTATATTGATGAAATTGATAAGATTGCAAAAAAATCAGGCAATCCTTCCATAACTCGGGACGTTTCCGGTGAAGGAGTTCAACAGGCCCTGTTAAAGATTATGGAAGGAACAATGGCCAATATCCCTCCTAAAGGAGGTCGTAAACATCCGCAACAGGAATTCATCCAGGTCGACACCACAAACATTTTGTTTATTTGCGGTGGTGCCTTTAATGATCTGGAAAACATAATTTCCAAAAGATTAGGTGCCAATGCCATGGGTTTTGGTGCTAAAATAAAAAGCAAAAAAGAAAGACGAATAGGAGAGATTCTTTCAGAAATTCGTCCGGAAGATTTGCTGAAATTCGGCTTGATTCCGGAATTTATCGGCCGGCTTCCTGTTATTGCAACGCTCGATGATCTGGATGAATCGACTTTAATTCGTATCCTGATGGAACCAAAGGACTCCATCATCAAGCAATACAAAAAATTGTTTAAGCTGGAGAATGTAACATTGAAATTTACCGAAGGTGCACTGCGAGCCGTGGCGAAACTCTCCATGGAAAGGAAATCAGGTGCGCGCGGTTTACGATCGATTCTGGAAAATACAATGCTGGAAGTTATGTATGAAATTCCTTCACAACGTGACATTAAAGAATGTGTTATTAATGAAGATGTCGTCACCAACAATGAAAAGCCCATTTTGATTTACGAAACAAAATCCGAATCAGCTTGAAAAAATAGTATGGAATAAATTATGTTTGATGAAAATAATATTAAAGAACAGGAAAAAACAGTGGTAATACCTCTTTTACCGCTTCGAGATGTTGTAGTTTTTCCTCATATGATTGTACCTCTGTTTGTCGGACGGGAAAAATCCATTGCTGCGCTGGAATCAGCGATGAAGTATGAAAAGGGCATTTTTATGGTAGCCCAAAAAAGTGCTAAAAAAGATGATCCGGCAGCAGAAGATATTTACAATGTAGGTACAATAGGTATCATCATCCAGTTATTACGTTTACCAGACGGAACAGTTAAAGTACTGGTTGAAGGTAAAACAAGAGGAACCATTAAAGAATATCTGCAGAATGAAGATTTTTTCCTGGTTAAAGTAAATGAAATTGATGATATTGACGATCACAATGATGTGAAGAAACAGGCACTGATGCGCAGCATCAAGGAATCTTTTGAGCTATATCTGAAGCTCAGCAAAAAAATCCATGTTGAAATGATGGGTACCATTGCAGCGATCGATAATGCTTCCAAACTTGCCGACGTTGTTGTTACTCACCTTAATGTAAAACTGGAAGACAAGCAGAAAATAATGGAGATATTCGATATTACCGAACGTCTCGAAGCAATTTACTCCATGATGCTTTCAGAAATTGAGATTCTGCAGGTTGAGGAAAAAATCAAACGGCGCGTTAAAAAGCAGATGGAAAAAACGCAAAAAGATTATTATCTCAATGAGCAGATGCGCGCCATTCAAAAAGAGATGGGCGAAAAAGACGACTTCCGCAATGAAATAATTGAATTGGAAAAACGACTTAAACAGAAAAAAATGTCGGAAGAGGCAACAAAAAAAGTTCGTCAGGAAATTAAAAAATTGCAAATGATGGCACCCATGTCGGCCGAAGCAACAGTAGTTCGAAATTATATCGACTGGCTTCTGGATATGCCCTGGTCGGAGAAGACCGAGAATAAATACAGCTTGAAAGAATCAGAAGCAATTCTGGAGGATGATCATTACGGCCTGAAAAAAGTTAAAGAACGTATCATTGAATATCTGGCAGTACAATCCTTGGTTAAAAAGAACAAAGGTCCGATTCTCTGTCTGGTTGGTCCTCCGGGCGTAGGCAAGACATCTATCGCCAAGTCCGTGGCTCGGGCAACCAACAGGAAATTTGTCCGTATATCATTGGGTGGTGTGCGTGATGAGGCGGAAATACGGGGCCATCGGCGCACATACATAGGTGCAATGCCGGGGAAAATAGTTCAATCGCTCAAAAAAGCCGGTTCGAACAATCCTGTTTTTTGTCTGGATGAAGTGGACAAATTGACTTCCGATTTCCGGGGAGATCCTTCTTCCGCTTTATTGGAGGTTCTTGATCCGGAGCAGAACTTTGCTTTTAACGATAATTATCTTGATATAGATTATGACCTTTCGGACATCATGTTTATTACTACGGCTAATGTTTTACAAACCATACCGGCTCCGCTGCAGGACAGAATGGAAGTAATACGGATAGCCGGATATACCGAGCAGGAGAAACTGCAAATAGCCAGAAAATTTCTGGTAACTAAAGAAATGGAAGCAAATGGATTGCAGGAAAGTAATGTCGAATTTACCAAAGGGGCAATATTAAGAATTATCCGTCAATATACAAGAGAAGCCGGTGTACGTAATCTGGAAAGAGAAATAGCATCGGTTTGCCGTAAAATTGCCAAAGAGTTGGTAAACAACGGCAGTAAGAAAAAAATAATCATTGCCGCTCAATCTATTCCTAAATATTTGGGTGTTCCGAAATTTAGGCATGGTGAAACTGAGGGAAAAAACGAGATTGGTTTAACAGTTGGCCTTGCCTGGACTGAGGTGGGAGGAGAGCTTTTATCTATTGAGTCTTCCATTATGGAAGGAACCGGAAAGATGGTTATGACGGGCAAGCTGGGCGATGTGATGCAGGAATCAGTTCAAGCGGCATTGACATATATCCGGGCAAGAGCGGAAAAATTTGGTTTGCCTAAGAATTTTTACAAGAAAATTGATATTCATGTTCACGTTCCGGAAGGAGCGATTCCCAAAGATGGACCATCGGCCGGTATTGCCATGGCCACATCTATTGCTTCCGCACTGATGAAGAAAAAAGTACGTGCTGATTTAGCCATGACCGGTGAGATCACTTTAAGAGGCAGAGTGCTGCCTATTGGCGGTTTAAAAGAAAAAATACTTGCAGCTCACCGTGGCAATATCAAAACAGTCATTATTCCAAAAGATAATGAAAAAGATGTGGCAGAGGTACCACAAAACGTACAGAAAGCGCTCGAGATTATTTTTGTCGAGCATATTGATGAAGTATTGGAAATTGCCCTTGTGAAGGACGAGGATAATTTTAACGACAGATGTGTGCCGAATCTGCAGGTGGACGTTCCGGCTGTAAATTAATAACTATTTATAGCTTGACAAGAATTACCATTGTTGTTAGAAGCCTCAGATCATTTTGGGAGCTTAAGGGCGGGTAGCTCAGCTGGGAGAGCGCCACGCTTACACCGTGGATGTCACAGGTTCAAGTCCTGTTCCGCCTACCATGAAAGTTAGTTTAAAATATAAATAAAAGGTTTTTTGGGGTCGTAGTTAAGTTGGTTATAACGCCGGCCTGTCACGCCGGAGGGCGTGGGTTCAAGTCCCATCGGCCCCGCCAAAAAATCTAAGGGAGTCAGCTTTTAAGAGATGACTCCCTTTTGCTTTTTATGAAGGCAGGCAATTTATTTCGTGTCGAGAAATTTTCATCATAATTGAGTTGACATACTTTATTGGCCATGCTTGTTTACTGATTATTGAGTAATCATCAGGAAGAAAAGAGAATATGGATTACGAAGGAATAATAATTCGACCGCCTAGTGAAGCCTACAGCTTATTATTACAAGTAACGACAGGTTGTTCTCATAATAAATGCGCATTTTGCGGAACATACCTCGGAAAGAATTTCAAAATAAAACCTTTGGATTTAATAAGAAAGGATCTGAAGGAAGCACGCAGTTACGGACATGTAGAAAAGGTATTCCTGTGTGATGGTGATGCCCTGATAATACCGCAAGCCAAGCTTGAAGAAATTCTGCAATTAATAAATGAAAATATTCCAACTGTAAAACGAATCGGAACATATGCCAATGCTAAAAGCATATTGAGAAAATCAGTTGATGAGCTTATAAAATTAAGACAATCAGGTTTAAAAATAATATATCTAGGTGTGGAAACTGGAAATCCCGAATTGCTGAAAAAAATCCACAAAGGTGTAACTTACGAGCAGATGGTGGAAGCATCGCACAGAGTAAAGCAAGCCGGTATTGCCCTTTCTGTTACGGTTATCCTGGGGTTGGGTGGGATGGAAAAAAGCATGGAACATGCTATAGATACTGCAAAAATACTTACGGATATTGATCCGGATTATACGGGTGCCCTTACGTTAATGCTGGTTCCGGGTACGGATTTATATTCCGATTATCTGTCCGGCCGGTTTGTTTTACCGGACAAGTTCGGTTTTATAAGGGAGTTGTATATAATTATAGCAAATTCTAATTTCACCAATTGCTTTTTTACCTCAAATCACGCCTCTAATTACTTGCCGGTAAAAGTTCGCCTGCCGCAGGAAAAAGAAAAAATTCTCGCAATGATAAATTCCGTAATCGATACAAAAGATTTAACCAGGATACGACCTGAATATATGCGCGGTCTGTAAGTTGGAAGGAGAGCTTTAATTATGACCAACAGGCAAAAACTGCTTTTCTGGCAAAATCACAAATATCTAAAAAAACAAATAGAAACTGTTCTGGGAAAGGCACAAAAGTATAATTTGATGGATAAAACCTCCCGGAAAATGATTGAAAATATTTTGGATTTTTCTCATACTTTAGTAAGAGAAATAATGATTCCCCGGACTGAAATTCGGGCTGTGAGTACGCAGGCAACGATCGAGGAGATAATCAGGGAAGTATTGGAATTCCGCCACACCAGAATCCCTGTTTACCGCAATACAATTGATAATATTGTCGGAATTTTAAACGTCAAAGATTTGCTTGTCTTCTGGACAAAACAAATTACCAAAGAGGACATATTATCAATTCTGACTAAACCTTATTACATACCGGAAACAAAAAATACCCATTTACTTTTTCAGGAATTAAAAGAGAATAAAAAACACCTGGCCATTGTAATTGATGAATATGGAGGAACGTCCGGTTTAGTGACTCTGGAAGATTTATTAGAGGAAATTGTCGGCGAAATCCGAGATGAACGAGAACTAGAAGCTGATACTACTGGGATTTATCCATTGCCGGATGGATCATTGATTATTGACGGCAGAACGGAAATTGATAAGATCAAGGAATATCTGGATATTCATCAGGGCAAAGGCCGTTATGAAACACTGAGCGGCTTTATTTTGAATTCCATCAAAAGAATTCCGGCAACAGGAGAAAAATTTCAGATAGAAGGTCTGGAAATATTGGTTCAGAATGCCGATGAAAGAAGCATTAAGAGGGTAAAAATAAGAAAAATAAAAGAAATTCCTGATGGAACATAATATCCTGCTCAAATATTTATCTTCAACATTCCGGCTGTTGACCTCCAAGGCCGTTTTTTTAGCTGCAATCAGCGGCGCACTGCTTTTTTTATCTTTTCCCAAATATGGTTCCGGAATGCTGGCTTGGATTGCCTTGATTCCATTATTCTGGGCAACAATGAAAGAAACAACTTCGTTGCGTCAGGGACTTCTTTTAGGTTTCATAACCGGATTAATCTGTAATATCGGTGTCATATACTGGATAGCTTATGTAGTGGTAAATTACGGCTATCTGCCTCTTTATCAGGGAATTATTGTAATGTTGCTTTTGGCCTGCTATCTGAGTCTTTATACAGCTTTATTTACAGCAGGACTTGTTGTTTGTTGCCGGAGAAAAATTTCTCTATGCTTTGCGGCGCCGGCACTATGGATATGCCTGGAGTATTGCAAATCATATTTTCTGACCGGATTTCCTTGGGAAAATCTCGGCTATTCCCAGTATTTGAACAATTATCTTATTCAGTTCGCCGATGTTTTCGGTGTGTTTGGTATTTCGTTTTTAATTGTTCTTGCCAATGCAGCCTTGTTTGAAGTTGTCAGTAAAAGATCAAAGAAAGAATTCATTTTTCTTGCTGCTGTTGCGCTGATTATAATCAGCGTTCTCGTTTATGGTGTTAACAGATCAAAATATGTTGAAGAATATTTACGGAAAGCAAAGGGAATAGAGGTTTCATTGGTTCAGGGTAATATTGACCAATCCGTAAAATGGAATGAAAAGTTTCAGAAAGAAACAATAAATATCTATGAAGAAATTACTTTGAGTAGTTTACCGATTGCCGGAAGTTTAATTGTGTGGCCGGAAACTGCGCTTCCCTTTAATTATCAGGATGTCAATGTTTACCAGAAACAAGTCAGAGGTATATCTTTAAAAGCAAAAAGCTGGTTTATATTCGGGTCGACAAGCTACGAAAATTCGAAAACCAATACCGATTATTATAACAGTGCATATCTTTTATCACCGGATGGTGATATTAAAGGAAAATACAATAAAGTGCATCTTGTTCCTTATGGTGAATATGTTCCTTTGCGGAACGTTTTTCCGTTTATTAAAAAGCTCACTGCCGGTATGGGTGATTTTACTGCCGGAACAGGATATAATACTTTAGTGATGGGTGATAAAAAAATCGGAATTCTGATTTGTTATGAGGGAATCTTGCCTTTTGCAGCAAGAACATATAAAAAAGCAGGTGCTGAATTATTGGTTAATATCACCAATGATGCCTGGTTTGGAGCCACCTCCGCCCCTTTTCAACATTTTTCTATGACCATATTTCGAGCGGTGGAAAATCGGCTTTATCTGGTAAGGGCCGCCAATACCGGCATTTCAGCAATAGTTGATCCTAATGGGAAAATTGCAGCTGAGACAAGTATCTTTGAAAAAACGTCATTAAAAGGCAATATTAAATATTCCACTATTAAGACAATTTATGCTCAATATGGAGATATTCTTGTATTTGCCTGCTTTTCCTTGATCATTATTTGTTGTTTTGCGTTGTTTTTTAAAAGAAGGGAGAATAAAAAATGACGGTAGAGAATATGCAGGAGACCATCAACGAATTAAAGAAACGGATTCAGTATATAGGGGACTGTCTTTGACGTTCCGGAAATGGAATTGAAGATAAAAGATCTCGAAATACTTTCTTTAAAAAATGATTTCTGGAACAATCAGGAATATGCTCGGGAGATTTTGCAAAAGAAAAACAAACTTGCCGATAAGCTGAACAATTGGAAAAAATTCGGTAATCAGATAAGCGATATTGAACATCTCTGGACAATTGCGTTCGAAGAGAGAGATGAGCAAGTAATGAATGATCTGTGCAGTGAATTGAGTCAATTGAGTTCAGCCGTCCGTCAGGATGAATTAAAAATGATGCTCGCCAGTGAACAGGATTCGATGAATGCTATTATGTCGATTCATGCGGGAGCAGGAGGAACTGAGGCCCAGGATTGGGTGGAAATGTTGTTAAGAATGTATTTACGATGGGCGGAAAAAAGAGAGTTTGTAACTAAAATTATCGACTCTCTTCCCGGTGATGAAGCGGGAATTAAAAGCGTAACCTTTACTCTGGAAGGGGAATATGCTTATGGGTATGCCAAGGCGGAAATAGGTATTCACCGGTTGGTACGCATTTCTCCCTTTGACTCCAATGGTCGTCGCCACACTTCTTTTGCCTCTGTTTTTGTTTATCCTGAGGTTGATGATGATATAAAAATTGAAATTGATGAAAAAGACCTGAGGATAGATACGTTCCGGGCAGGTGGTAAAGGCGGACAGCATGTAAATAAAACTGATTCCGCCGTCAGGATCACTCATTTACCGACGGGAATTGTCGTGCAATGCCAAAATGAAAGATCACAGCATAAAAATAAGTCAATGGCCATGAAATATCTGAAATCAAGACTTTACGAACGTGAATTACAACAAAAAAATGACAAAATAAACGAGGAAAATAAACTAAAAAAGGATATTGCCTGGGGTAGCCAGATTCGGTCTTATGTTTTACATCCATACAAGATGGTTAAAGACCATAGGACAAATCTGGAAAATGGAAATGCCGGCCGTGTACTGGATGGTGATATAGATGAGTTTATTCAGGCATATCTGATGAGAGCAAAAACAGATCCCAAAGAGGGATTTGTCCTTGCTGACTCCGACTAGCTGTCATCAGACATCAATATGTAATCGTTGAGTAATTTATTGCACTAATAATCATAGAGCTTGTTTTCAGCCGGTGTCATAGATTTAATTTTTGGGAAAAACAAGAAAGTATGTTATAAGATCGCAACTATTTGTTTATTGCTGTAAGGGTAAGGAGATTTTATTCATGGTAAAAATGAAGATCCGGATATGTTGTATCTGTCTTTTGACCTTCAGTTTGTATTTCTTTTCAACGTCACTATGTAATGCCCAAATTGCCCTTGATAGAGCTTTTGCCGAGAATACAATTATTAATAGCGTCAGCCAATCTACAAAAGAAGAAGATAAAAAGGTACAAGCCCCCAAAGAAAATAACGACAACAAAATAGGTAACAATTCGACTTCACTTCAGGATCAAAAAGACGAAGCGGATGATGAAGAACAGGATATGATGGAAAAGGCGCTAGATTTACTGGAAGTCGCTGATAATTACTGGGACAAGGGTGATGTGGAAAACACATTAAATATATTGGATAAAGCTTATACGCTGATTATAGATACAAATGGTGATCCGGCAGTTGCCCGGCAAAAAGATGATTTACGCCTTTTAATATCCAAACGTATTTTAACCGTATATTCAGCCAAGCAAACGGTAACAAACGGCAAAGCCAGCGAAATTCCGTTAATTATGAATCCTGATGTGGAGAAAGAAATTCGTTCCTTTCAGGGGATAGAACGTGATTTTTTTATTTCATCATATCAACGATCAGGAATGTACCGTCCTATAATAATTCGGGAGTTAAAAAAGGCGGGAATACCGGAAGAACTTTCCTGGTTGCCACTGGTAGAGAGCGGTTTCAAAATATTGGCGCTGTCACGTGCGCGCGCCCTGGGACTCTGGCAATTCATACCTTCTACGGGATATAAATTTGGCCTGAGCCGCGATGAATGGATTGATGAACGTATGGATGTGGAAAAATCAACCGCTGCGGCAATCGCCTATTTAAAAGAACTGCACGGCATGTTCGGAGATTGGTTGACGGTGCTGGCTGCATATAACTGCGGTGAGGGCAGGGTACTGCGCGTTATATCAAGGCAGCATATTAATTACTTTGACCGCTTCTGGGATTTATATAATCAGCTGCCCAATGAAACAGCCCGTTATGTCCCCCGCTTTCTGGCCACACTGCATATAATCAATAATCCGCAAAAGTATGGAATGGATCTGGGTGGAGCGATAGAAAAGCCTATTGCTTATGAGTTTGTCAAAGTGAATAAGATTATGAAGCTTCAGGATATAGCATCGAAAATTGACGTCCCGGAAGAAAAATTAAATTTGCTGAATTCCGAATTACGTTACAAAATTACTCCGGATAAAGAATATGACTTAAAAATTCCTGTCGATTGCGTATCATCATTTAACTTAATCGTTGCAGAAATTCCGGAGAGTGAAAGGCCGCGGTTTGCATCAAGCCGTATTGTATTCGCAAAACACCTGGTGAAAAAGGGAGAAACAATTGCCTCTGTAGCTAAAAGATACAAAACTTCTTCTTCTACAATTATATCCTATAATAAAATCAATGCAAAAAAAGGATTGGTTCCCGGACAAAAGCTGAGAATACCGATTATTCGAACAACACGTATTACAAAAGATAAAGCGGTATCAAAAACGAACCGGACTCAAAGTACTTTAGCAGAAGTAAAGAAGTTATATAAAGTCAAAAAAGGCGATACACTCCTGATCATTGCCAAACGTTTTGATATTCCGGTGGCTCAGCTCAAAGAAATGAACAATTTGAAGAGCAATACTATCCGAGCCGGTCAGGTATTAAAGCTTCCCAAGGAGGAGACATAAAGTATTTCCGAGGGGAAAAAGTCGTAAACAGACTGTGAAAAACAGATAGACAAAAATCAACAGTGAGTGTCGGTGCAATTTAACAAATCAAACAATTTCTTTTCTTTTCTTTGCATTTTCCTTGTTTCTTCTTTTGTTGTTTTTTCGTGATTGTAACCTAAAAGATGCAAGAGTCCATGAATGATCAAGAAATCAATTTCCTGTTCAAAAGTAAAATTTCTCAGTGATGCCTCTTGACGGGCCGTGTCAACGGATATAACAATGTCGCCTAAAATCTGAGGATTGATATTACTGAATTTCCCTTCCTGTAAAGAAAAAGAAAGAACATTAGTAGGCTTATCTCTTTCCAAATATTGATAGTTCATCCGTTGAATTGTTTTGTCGTCAACAAGAGAAATGCTGATTTCCTTGTCTGTGCAATTAAGATATTTTAACAGCTTAATTACTGTGCTGCGAATATCTCGTTTTGCGATTTTTATTTTATTTTGCTTATTTGCGATTTGGATTTTCATTATTTCCGTTTTTGCCGTTGCCGTCTTTTTGCACCTGTTCAGAATAATCAATGCGATGATGAAATATTCCCGTAAGTATTCTTGTAAAAGTTTCCGCAATTACATTCAAGTTTTTTAAAGTTAATTCACATTCATCGAGTTGACCGTCGGTATAAACACTCTCTATCCTTTCCCTAACCAGTGAACGGATTCTTGCCGGTGTCGGATTGGAAAGTGAGCGTGATGATGCTTCCACTACATCGCCCAACATAACAAGTCCGGCTTCTTTTGTCTGGGGTTTTGGACCGGGATAACGAAAATCACTTTCCGATAAAGAACGGATCGATTCATCTTTATCTTTTTTGGCTTTGTTGTAAAAATAACTGACAACACTGGTGCCATGACTTTCCCGGATTATATTGATAATCTGTCGGCCTAATTTTGCTTCAGCGGCAAGTTCACAGCCGTCTTTTACATGAGAAATTATAATTAAACTGCTCATCTTGGGTGACAATTTATCATGTTTGTTTTCAGTACTCGGCTGATTCTCAATAAAGTACTGAGGTTTTTTTAATTTGCCGATATCATGATAGTAGGCGCTGACTTTAGCCAGTATGGAGTCGGCTCCAATAGCTTCACTTGCCGCTTCCACAAGAGAGGCTACAATAATACTGTGATGATATGTTCCCGGGGCTTCGATGATCATTCTCTGGAAAATAGGTTGATTGAGGTTGGCTAATTCTAAAAATTTAATATCGGTCATAAAGCCGAAAATGCTTTCAAAAATAGGTGTGATTCCGGCAACGAGAACTCCGGTCAAGATACCTCCGACTGCGCCTGCAAGCAGTCGCCAAAATAAATTATTAAGCAGATTACCGGACAAGAGGTTCAAACAAATAATTGTCGCTATATTAATAATGCTCAGAAATATTCCAACTTTCAAAAAAGCGGAACGATGCCGGCTATTAACTATCTGATGAGCGGCGGCAACAGAGCCTAAAAAAGAATAAAGGGGAAAAATTATTTTTTCCTCAAAGAGGAAACCAATGAGAAATGAAGTGAGTACGCTGAGGATAAGAGCAACATTGCGGTTGATTAAAATAGCCATAATCATTGATCCCATGGCAAATGGGATGGCAAAATAAAAGGACTCCAGGGAGATGAAAGGAAACGCTCTGTTTAATGCTCCGGACATGAATATGCCGATTTTAACAATAGCAATTTGTAAGATAACAATGAGACCGAATACCAGTAAATCGACGACATTAGAACTATGGGCTGATTTAAGCCAGTTCCTTGTGCGCCAGAAATAAAGAACCAGAGAAAGAAAAAGTGCCGTGCAGAAAATCCCCAGGGCAACCGAAATACTGGAAAATTTATTATCTCCGGTGGCTCTATGAAAAGCCTCCAGTTTGGCCAATTCCAGCGAATTTATCTTTTCACCTTCACGAACAATCATTTCATTTTTTTGAACTTGGAAAAATACGGGTTTGACCTCTCCCATTGCCACAGTTTTTTTCTTCTCCGTTGCTTCTTTATTAAATGTCAGATTAGGTTCTATTAATTTTTTGCAGATGGTAAGAATATTGCGTCTTAAATCCTGATCGTCTTTGGAAAATATTGTATTAACTTTCCGGGCAAGGGTCGCATCAATATCTTTAATGTGCATAACCGGACTGATGTCTTTCAGTTCTTCTTCAGTTTGTGTTTTCAGATTCCGCAAGGTAATGCCTTTTTCTTTTTCTCCTTTGGTAAAACCGGCATTGGTGATAAATCTATTTTCGTAGACTGAAACAATGACCCGGGAAAGTTTGTTATGTATTTCATTAAAATTTTTCTGGTTGATTAATGTACTGAATTCCTCAGAGCTCAGAGAAAACCCCAGAGTATTATCAAATATCTTTTTTATTTTCTGCGTTTCACGGAAATTAGCTGGAATGTTGTTCGAGTGTTTATCTTTAGAAACATCCCTGAAAAATTCATCTGCGGTATTAAATATTTTGACTAATTTCCCTTCAATAACGGAAGGCATATTGACGTCGTAATCATAGACAAATTTAATATTTTCTGCAGCGTCAATATTCTTTTGTTTGGTTGATTCCCTGTCTTCGACCAGAAAGTCACGATCCGCTTTGATATCTTTGGTACTGATCATGCCTATTTCATACTTAGGTGCGAGAAAGTGAATTTCCGGCACAAGGATGACGGATAAAATGATACAAAGGACTATCGCGATAGCCCATTTTTGATAAGTATGGTTAGTAAATAGCTTAATGGAAAGAATATATTTCTCCAAAATGCTTTGGGAAATATTAGCAGCTTTTTTTGTTGTTGAATCGATGAAATCCATAATATTTATCAGGTATAATTATTTCTTTTTTCCTGATCCCTGCCGGCATAGGCTTTGATTACATCCTGTACAAGCGGATGACGGACAACATCAATTTCGGAAAAATGAACAAAACGAATGCGACCGATCTTTTTGAGGATGTTTTCGGCTTCAACCAGGCCGGAGATTTTCCCTTGAGGCAGGTCAACCTGCGTTATATCGCCGGTAATAACTGCTTTAGAACCAAACCCCAATCTCGTTAGAAACATTTTCATCTGTTCGGACGTGGTATTTTGTGCTTCATCGAGAATAACGAAGGAGTCATTGAGCGTTCTACCACGCATAAAGGCAAGTGGCGCCACTTCAATTAATCCTTTGGTAATTAGAGTCGTTGCTCGCTCCAGATCAATCATATCATAAAGGGCATCATATAACGGACGCAGATAAGGATTTACTTTTTCAGCCAGATCACCCGGTAAAAAACCTAATTTCTCGCCGGCCTCAACCGCCGGACGGGCCAGAATAATCCGTTCAACTTTCTTCTCCAGGAGACATGATACGGCCATTGCCATCGCCAGATATGTTTTCCCGGTTCCGGCAGGTCCTATGGAAAAAGTCATGTCATAGTTTCTCATGTTTTCAATATAGAGTCTTTGAGCGATGCTTTTAGGAGTGATGACCCGTTTTTTAGAAGATATAAATACGGTATCGAGAAATATCCGGGCCAATTCAAATGATACATCTTCGGAAAGAATCCGGTGAGCATAATCGATATCTGAAGAATGAATGTGCCATCCTTTTTCCATAATGGAATAAAGCTGCTGCAACAATGTACTTATTTTTCCGGTATTATCCTTTTCGCCGGAAATGGAAATATGATTCCCCCATGCTTTAATCTTAACCGGTTCCATTTTTTCAATAAGCTTTAAATGCTTGTCATGCTCTCCACAGAGATTTTTCAGTAAATCATGATCAGCAAAGTAAAGTTTTTCTACAATTATATCGGGGGTTGTATGCTTCAATAAATCATTATCCTAAAAAAAATGTATATATCTTTTCCTTCTTTTAAATTTAGGGCTGACATCTATCACTGTCGCTAACCCATTGCAATACAAATTAATTCTGTAGAAATATGTGAGCAAACACTTTAGCATTGCCTAACATATTGTCGATCGGACAGCTTTCATCCGGTTGATGGGCGTTTTGGCAGGTCTTCGACCATACTGCGGCAGGAATATTTTTCGTACGGAAATAAGAGGCAAGTGTTCCGGCTCCTACTCCTCCGGCAGACGCCCTTACGCCATAAACATCGTTTACAGCTTCCCGTAAAGCCAGCACAACAGGTGATGTAACTGATGTAGGCGGAGGGGCCTGGAAATATTGAATTGGAGAAATTTCTATTTGCACTTTGAATTTATTTTCAACTTTACTTGCAATTGTTTTTATTACTTTCATGACATCTTCCAAATTGTAATCGGGCAGCACACGACAATCCATATAAAAAATATCTTCACCGGGAATAGTATTTATATTGCCAACATTTGCTTCTTTTTTTGTCGGTTCGAAAGTACTGGTTTGAGGATTATAGAGAGGATCAGATTTGGAAAATATTTTTTTCAACCGGGAAAGTTTTATAACCAGATCCGAAGACGCAACAAAGGCGTTTTTTCCTAACTGCGGGTTGCTCGCATGACATTGTTTACCCCTTGTTTTAAAGGAGAGCCAGAGTATGCTTTTCTCAGCAATTTCTATCAAAGATCCTTGAGAATTCCCGGAGTCCGGAATTACAATTAAATCATTGCGTCCAAATAGCTTCTCATCAACGCTCATCATATGATAGAGACCTTTTTTACCGGATGTTTCCTCATCAGCGACAAAACCAAGGCCGATCGAATTTTCCGTTATTACACCTTCTTCAAGAATGGCTCGAGCTGCAAAAATCGAAGCCACCATATCCTGCTGGTTGTCTTCGACACCCCGGCCGAAGATACAGCCGTTTTTTTCGTAAGCACTATAGGGATCGTGGCTCCAGAGTTTTATTTCGCCGGGCGGAACGATATCGAGATGAGTTATAATCCAGACAAATTTAGATTTGTTCCTGCCCTCAATCGTGGTTATAAAGTTTGGTCGGAGTTTTGATGTAACATTTTCATCCGGAGCGTCATAGCTCCGGAAATAATTGAATCCAAGCTCAATCAGGCGGCTTTTTAAATAATGTGCTTTAAGTAATTCTCCGTCTCCACCGTTGTCCGGTCCGATGGCCGGAATGGCGCAAAGACCAATCTGCAGATCAATCATGGTTTGACGGTAAGAATCGATTCTTGCCGTTATTTTATTAAAGATATCTCTATTAATCATACGAATCCTCAATATTCAGGGGCTATTGAAATCGGTCGTCCGTTCTTGCCGGTTAATTCCCGGATGAATTTATTGCTTTCCCCCAGAATCATAGTGACGGTGTTTTCTTTATTTAAATACTTTAGGGCAATTCTGTTTAAATCTGCAAGCTGAATAGTTTCAATTTTACTGCAATATGTCGACAAAAAATTTTCCGGAAGCATATCATATTCTCTTTTCATTTGTTGCCAGGTAATTTGTTCGGGTGATGCAAATGAAAATATGAAGCCGTTGTTAATTGATTTTTTTGCCCATTCAATTTCACTTTGAGTGAACGGATTGATTTTAGTATTATCCAGTACCGAATCGATCAGAGAAAGAGTTTGAATAGTAGATGCTGTTTTTGTAAAGGCATATGCTGCGAATATGCCATGATCGGCCCGGGCACGGTAAAAACTGCCGGCGCTGTAAGCAAGTCCTTCATTGTTGCGGACGGCACTGAATATTCTTGAAGGAAAACCACCGCTGCCGAGAATAAAATCAAGAACAGTAAAAGCATGAAAATCAGGATCGTTTTTACCCGGTGACAATTTTCCTCGAATAACGGTTGATTGCGGAATTTCTTTATTGATATAAAAGACTCCGGCCTTGGAACTTTGCGGAGGTGAAGGAATTAAGACCGGATTCCCGGATAATTCCCAACTGCCGAAGTATTGATTAATTTTATTTATTGCAACATTTCTGGAGATGTTGCCGGTAAGGGCGAACATGACATTTTGCGGTCGGAAAAATTGTTTATGAAATTTAATTAGATCCTCCCGGTCAATATCTGCGAGTGATTGCAGAGATACAGAACGGCTGCGCGGATTGCCACTATAAATCATTCTGTTGAATTCACGGAATGCCAGTTTCTGGGGATCGTCTTTTAATCTTCTGATTTCTTCAGTTTTCAATCTTTTCGCCAAATCAAGTTTGTTTTGTTCAAAGGCCGGTATAATCAACATTTGCGATAAAAGGTCAAATCCCTGGTCAATATCTTTGTCGAGTAAAGAGAAATTAATTTGCACGGAATCAAGGCCGGCCGTAATAGAAGGAGAGGCCGCCATAAAATCGAGCCGGTTATCCACTTCATGACTGCTCAATTTTTGCGTTCCTCCGGTTCTCATCAGGTAAACGGTTAGTTCAGCAACACCTTCTTTGCCGTAAGGGTCATACATTGTTCCGCTATGAAGCAGAGCATTGATGCTGACTAAGGGAAGTTCATTATTTTCCAAAAAATAAATTATAATGCCATTTTTAAGAGCAATACGTTCAGCTTTCGGCGGATTAAATTGTAGTTCCGGATAACGGAGTTTGCCGGGATCTGTCAAATTGGGAGAAGCCGCGTCGGAAAGAGCAGAAAGTCCGAAAACAACAGACAGCAGCAACGCCAATATCCGGCAGTAAATGAATATGGTTCTGATGGTCATTTATATTTTTACTCTCCCTTTTCATTTTTTAATTCAGCGATTGTACGGTTATTCTTAGTAAAGTAAACGCCGATTACGTTTTGAATATCGGCAATTGAAACTCTATCAATAACATTCAAATAATCGGCAAAATATTTATAATTTCCCAATAGCACTTCATAATAGGACAAAATTGAAGCGATTTCGGAATTGGAATCCATGCTTTGAATAAAACCCATCCGTAAATGATTTTTTGCTTTGGTAATTTCCTCGGGAGATACCGGTTGTGCTTTCAGGTTCTCGATTTCCCTCAGTATGGATTCCTCCAGTTCGGCATTAGTATGGGGAAAACGCGGTTCCCCCGATATAATAAAAAGATTGGGATATCTGGCTCCGGGAATTCCATTGGCTGCATTTATGCTTTTAGCAATTCCTTCTTCCGTTACCAGGCGCCGGTACAAGCGACTGGTACGTCCCTTAGTCAGGATCGCTTCCAGTACATCCAGTACATAGTCATCATAAGCCGGAGCTGTTGGTTTATGATAGCCGATAAGCAGCATCGGATTGGCATCAAAATTAATTGACACTCTTCTTTCTTCTATTTGTTTCGGTTCCTCCGGAATGACGGAATGTTTTTCTCTTTTAGAGGGAATGCCGCCGAAATATTTTTCTATCAATCTTAAGGTCGAAGAGGGATTAATGTCTCCGACAACGGCAATCACAATACTTTCCGGAGATCGGTATCGGGAAAAAATATTTCTCAGAGAGCTTGGACTCAAGTTCATAAGGTCTTCCGTCCATCCCAGAATGGGTCTTCGGTAAGGATGTGTTTTATATGCGGTGCTCAGAAATTGTTCATATAATTTACCGTGGGGATCGGTTTCCACACGCTGGCGTCTTTCTTCCATAACGACATCCCTTTCCGTGTAAAACTCCCGAAAAACAGGATTCATCAAGCGATCGGATTCAATTCTTGCCCAGAGCTCAATTTTATTGGAAGGGAGACTGAGATGATATGAAGTAACATCCTGGCCTGTTGAAGCGTTCATATCCACACTACCGTTTTCCGTATAAAGCCGGTCGATTTCATTAGGTATGAAATATTTTTTGTGTTTTTTCTGTAATTCTATCAATTTATTTTGCAATACCCTTATTCTTTCCGGATTTGCCTTTACTCCTCTGAGCCTTTCCCTGTCCAGGGCAACACCTGTTTTTTCAATAGCTGCAAGTATCTTCTTTTCCACCGCATAATTTTTAGTGCCGATTGTCGGCGTACCCTTGAACATCATATGTTCCAGCAAATGAGCTGCTCCGCTTTCACCTTTTTTTTCGTCGACCGCCCCGACGCGATAACGGATATAAAGAGAAACAGTCGGACTGATGTGTCTTTCCAACATCAGAACAGTCAGGCCGTTTTTTAGTCGAGTTTTGATAACCTTGCTTTCCAGATCAAAACCGTAAGAATTACCGTTAAGAATGAAAATGAAAAACAGGGCAAAAACTACTTTTGAAAATTTAATTCTCTTCATGATTATTTATCTCATCACTTTGTTTTCGGGGAAATACCCGGAAAAATAAGTAGATCAGACCGGCAATGCAGACCAGAATTAACAGAGAAGAAGAAAAAAAATACATAACAAATTCCACCGGATTATTTAATGAATAAGAACCGATCAACGTATTTACCCCGACGATTAAAAAAAATATACACAGAATTAAAATTGTAATGTTTTTGACTGAAGTCCATATAATCATATTTTGTAATCCGTTTTATTTTTCCCGTAACAGTGTTTTAAATTCATTATAAACGGCAAAACTAAAATCATCATTCCTGCAGGGAAGTAACGAGTTGTTATGATATAGCGGTTCTGCTTTAATGTCAAAGGGCGATAAGGTCTCAGCTTCAATCCACATTTTTGTTCCGGGGATAGGCGAATATTCTGCCAGTATTGGTTTCGCTCCGCATTCCAGGACAAAACCAATGCTTTTCAGCACTTCCGCGGCTTTTTGTCCGGGCAGCGCACAGAGTAAATATATCCCGATATCCGTTGTTTTATAGCCGGCATTTTTCAAATGATGGACGGCGCTGCGCAGTTCTTCATTTTTAACTTTTCCGCCTGTTTCCGTTTGTATCTTAAAATCCGATGTTTCAAAGCCGAAACGGATGGTCTGAAATCCGGAATTATAAAGCAGACGGCTTATGTCTCCATTTATCTCCCGCAGGTGTAATCCGTTGGGACAGTGGAAATTACAGGACAGTTTTCTTTTTCCAAGCTCCTGCAATAATATTACAATGTTTTCCCGGGAATTGACGAGCAGGGCATCATCATAGAAAGCGAAATTTTTTACTCCGAAATTTTTTTGCCAATATTCGATTTCGTCGGCAACCTTGATCGGATTCCGTTGAAGAAATTTTTCATTAAAAATGCTGGAAGCGCAATAACTGCAATTATAGGGACAGCCGCGGGAAGTTGCAATCGGCACTTGTTCCAGGCTGCGGATTAAATCAAAAGTAGGGTAGGGGTAGGAATCGAGATCAGCCGGATCCGGTTCATAGGAATAATTTTCGCCGAATAAGTTCTGCATAAGCTGAAGGGTCTGTTTTTCTCCGGCACCTCTCACAACGAAATCAGCACCTGAATTTTTTAGCGCATGATCATAACATAATGTGGCATATTTGCCTCCCAGAACGACGGGAACATCCGGCAAAACTTCTTTAATGAATTTGATTGCTTCAAAAACGCCCGGATACCAGTAAGTCATAAGTGAAGTGATAAAAACAATATCTGTATCCTGATTGCAGACCAGTTCCTGCCGGAAGAATTCCGGCAGAATTCCATAACGGCAATAATTTTTGGGAATCATTTCCAGACATTCCGGTTTTGGTATAACCTGTCGGAAAAATTTACCGTTGCCGGAGTGACGACGAAGAGGTATTTTGCCGGAGCTTTGCATAGACGGGTTGTAAGGATCGAGGCAATCAATAAAACGGATACGATGATTATTCCGGCGCAACAGACCGCCGAGATATAAAAGACCGAGGGGTTTTAACCAGAAGTCATAAGCGGCAAAATCATAAATCCAGGGGTTAATCAGAAGAACATTTTTACTCATTGTTTATTATTTTATCACAGCCATAGATTATTTACAAAAATAATACCGCAGGTTTTAGGAACCGGTAAAGATCAGAGATTATATCAATGAATAAAGTGTAAATGCCTGACGTTTGTTTATTTTTTTATGCCATTGCCTTCGGTCTTTTCATTTTCCATTTGATCGTATTGAGCGATAATATCCTTCAGCTCCATATCATCATGATCTTCGAGAATCACGTATTGCTGTCCTTCGTCATCTTTAAGAGCTACGGTTGGAATCTTATAAGCATCATCAACGGAAGCTGTGTAAACCACATCCTGAACGGCATTGGGATCAATAAGCGATGAAATGTAATCCGCTTCTTTGGAAGAATCAGCACCCATGCCGAAACTTTTGTAAGGATGATTAAAGGAAGTCTGGTTGTTGATAAATTCTTTAAGGTAAAGTTCCATTGTAAACATACCTTCATTCCGGCTCGTAAGCATAGTTGTTTCCAGCTGAGTCAGTTTGTTCTCACGGATGCTGCTCCGCACGGACGAAGAACCCCTTGTTATAGATAAAACCGGTACACGGAACCCCGCTTTTTCAATGTAAGTTAATTGCTGAACAATCAGCCAGGAAAGCGTTGACGCAAACTGGTAACGAATGACTTCCTGATTATCACCGGATACGCAGTTATTGATGCGGTAAATGGCGTCTTCGGCGTCAGTAGCGTGCAGAGTTGCGAAAACAAGGTGTCCGGACTCGGCGGCATTGAGTGTAAGCCGGATGGTATCCGGTTCCCGTAATTCCCCGACAAAGATAACGTCGGGATTTTCCCTCAGAACATCCAGAAGCCCCTGGTCGAAAGATGGCACATGAATGCCGACTTCGCGCTGTTCGATAAAGGCTTTTTTAGGTTTAAACCGGTATTCGATGGGATCTTCAATCGTTATGATATGCACGGGCCGGGAACGGTTTATTTCTTCAATAATAGCTGCGACGGTGGTTGATTTGCCTGATCCTGTACTTCCGCAAACAAGAATCAGTCCTGACCGAAGGTCGCGAATCTTGTTGAGCGAAGGATGCAAATTCAGTGAATTAATATCGGGAATTGTCTCGGGAAGGAGACGTATGGCCAAACTAAGTCCACGCGTGGTGTAGAAGGCATTGATCCTTACCCGTACATGATTGAATGACAAGGCAAAATCAACGGACCATCTTTTTCGCAAAGTCAGTAACTGGCGTTCACTTAACATGTCTTTAACTATAGCGTCAATATCCGTATGCGACCACTTAACGTGTTTATCGAAATGGATGATGCCGTCACTGCGGAAAATCAGGGGAAAACCTCCGGTAATGTGGAGATCGGAAATCCTCTGCTTGATGGCTGCGAGAATCAGATCCGTAAAGCGTTTGTTCATATTCATATATATAAATTAACCTCGGTATGTTAATTATTCGTCAAAACCGCTGTCATAATAATTTATCGAGTATGCCCGATGAATTGCCTGAATTATTTAATTTTTTGCAGAATAAGTTAAAAGCAATCCGGCGTCAAGCAGAAAAGACTACTCTAAAGATAGAATATATGATTGATCAAAATTATAACCAAATGCATCAATTAAAAGCCGGTTAAAACTTCGTAAAAAAAGCAATATTATTTTGCGAGAAATGACTTGATGAGAGAGTAATTTGTTGCTAACATGCGCCCACTTTTAGACGAGATCATCAATGCGTGCAGTCATTCAGAGAGTCGACAGGGCAAGCGTCAGCATTCACAACAAAGAAATCTCCTCGATCAGCGAAGGGATACTGGTATTGTTAGGCGTAGAAAAAAACGATTCTAAAGCTGATGCGGACTATATTTTAGATAAAACCATCAACCTGCGAATTTTTGAAGATGAAACGGGTAAGATGAACCGGTCTTTGCTTGATATTAACGGCGAAATGATTGTGGTATCACAGTTTACATTACTTGCCAGCTGTATCAAGGGCCGGCGGCCTTCTTTCGTTCAGGCTGAAGAACCGGCCAGGGCCAATGAATTATACGAATATTTTGTCCAAGAGGGGATGCAAAGAATAAAGAAACTGGCTTGTGGAAAATTTCAGGAAATGATGCAGGTCGAACTGATTAATAACGGACCTGTAACAATATTACTGGACAGTAAAAAAAATTTCTAAAAAATGGAAAACTGCGCTATAAAAATTGATAAAGATGGGATCTGGTACTATCACGGAGCGCACATGTTCCGTAAAGACATATTATGCATTTTTTTTGAAAATCTTAAAGTTAATGAATGCGGAAAATATCGGATAGAATTAAACGGCGAAAGCTGCCTGCTCGATGTCGAAGATACTGCTTTTGTTGTAACATCGGTTTATAAAACAAGGCAGGCACCGGAAACGGAAGATTATATTTATCTTCTTCTGACTGACGACACTTTGGAAAAACTTAATTTGAATACATTATATATCGGCAATAATGACGTTCTCTACTGCCAGGTGAAAAATGGGAAATTTTTGGCCCGTTTTTCCCGGAAAAGCTATTATCAACTGGCGGAGTTCATCGAACAGGAAGAAAACAGAAATTGCTTTTTTATCAGTTGGAACGGCAAAAAATATCTTATAAAAAATAACGCATCATAAAACAGGGAGGAATTAATGCTTGATGATTCGGTAAAAGATGCCTTAACCTTTGACGATCTGCTGCTCCTGCCAGCGGCTTCCAATATTTTGCCGCGGGACGTAGATACATCTACGCAATTAACAAAAAACATTACATTGAATATTCCGATAGTTTCCGCCGCTATGGATACCGTTACGGAATCGCGCACTGCTATCTGCATGGCTCAGGAAGGTGGCATTGGCATAATTCACCGGAATATGAGCATTGAGCGTCAGGCTATTGAAGTCGATCGGGTTAAAAAATCGGAAAGCGGCATGATTGTTGATCCTATAACAATAGGGCCCGACCAAAAAGTCAGAGATGCTCTGGAATTGATGAATAAGTATTCAATCTCCGGTGTCCCGGTAGTAAAAAAAGGGAAGTTGGTCGGAATCCTGACTAATCGTGACTTGAGATTTGAGGAAAACATGAACCAACCTGTTGCCAATGTTATGACCAAGAAAAATCTTGTCACTGTTTCCTCCAGCATTTCTCTCGAAGATTCTAAGAAATTGCTGCACAAGCATCGTATTGAAAAATTGTTGGTTGTTGACGATAACTACAGACTAAAAGGTCTTATTACCATCAAAGATATTGAAAAAATCCGTAAATTCCCCAATGCCTGTAAAGATTCCTACGGTCGCCTGCGTGTAGGTGCGGCCGTAGGAATAATCGATCGTGAACCGAGAATCGAAGCGCTACTTGCAGCAGGAGCTGATGTGATTTGTATTGATACGTCACACGGTCATTCTGCCGGAGTCATTAAGGCTATTAAGGCAACGAAAGCCGCCTTTCCTAAATGTGAACTAATAGCCGGAAATGTGGCAACCGCTGAAGGAGCCAAAGCCCTGATCACTGCAGGGGTTGATGCCGTAAAGGTTGGGGTTGGGCCCGGTTCCATATGCACCACCCGTATTATTGCCGGAGTTGGTGTTCCGCAAATGTCGGCTATTCGCGATGTCTGTAAAGTAGCAACAAAACACGGTATTCCGGTAATCGCTGACGGCGGTATTAAATATTCCGGTGATATTGTCAAGGCCGTCGGTTGCGGCGCTTCCAGTATAATGATCGGTGGTCTCTTTGCCGGAACCGAAGAAAGTCCCGGCGAAACGATATTATTTCAGGGCAGGAGCTATAAAGTTTACCGGGGCATGGGATCACTGGAAGCCATGAAAATGGGCAGCCGGGATCGTTATTATCAGGATGATATCGAAGCACCGCTTAAACTCGTACCAGAAGGAATCGAGGGTAGGGTGCCCTTTCGTGGTTCGCTTTCGGCCAGTATCCAGCAGTTAATTGGTGGATTTAAGGCAGGCATGGGCTATGTCGGATGCAAGACTATACCGGAACTGATGAAAAAAGCGCGTTTTGTCCGGATTACCTCTGCCGGCTTGAGAGAAAGTCATGTTCACGACGTCATCATTACCAAGGAAGCGCCTAATTATTGGATTGATTGATTACGGAAAAGGTTCTTTTGCATTGAACTGAACATTTCTTTCTTAAATATTTTCAATTCTTTATTTCCAAGGTAGATAGTAATCAACCGAAACGGATATTCTGTTTATCGGTGGTTAGTCTATCAATAACAATGCATGGCCAACTATGAAACACTCTGATTTCGTTCATCTGCATGTCCATACTCAATACAGTCTGCTCGATGGAATGATCCGTCTGGATGACCTCTTCAAAAAGGCCAAAGAATATGCGATGCCGGCCATAGCCATAACTGATCATGGCAACATGTTCGGTGCAATTGATTTTTATAAACAAGCCTATGCCAACGGTATCAAGCCGATTATCGGCTGCGAACTATACGTTGCACCGCGCAGCCGTCTTGACAAGACAACATCCTCCATCGGTGAAGCGACACGTCATTTAGTTGTCCTCGTCAAAAACATGCAAGGATATAAGAATTTAATGAAACTGACCTCCGCGGCTCATATCGAAGGATTTTATTACCGGCCGCGTGTGGATAAAGATCTCCTCAAACAATACTCCGAAGGCCTGATCGTTTCCAGTGCCTGCCTGCACGGCGAAATTGCCTTCCATATTGTCCGGGGTAATATGGATGAAGCCCGGAAAGCCGCCCTTGAATATCTGAAAATATTCGGTGAGGATAATTTCTATCTGGAAATCATGGAAAACGGCATTCCCGAGCAGAAAATTGCCAACCAGGGACTGATTGAACTAAGCAAAGAACTGTCCATTCCGCTCATAGCTACCAATGACTGCCATTACCTTAATGCTGACCATGCCGAGGCACACAATATCCTTTTGTGCATTCAAACGGGTAAAACTGTTGAAGACGGCGACCGGATGTCGATGACGTCGGATCAGTTTTATGTCAAATCACCGGCGGAAATGGGGGCGCTTTTTGCCTTAATACCGGAGGCGATATCCAATACGGTGAGCATTGCCGAGAGGTGCAATCTGACTTTTGAATTCGGTAAGTTCTATTTGCCGAAATTTGAAGTAAAAAATCCGGAAGAAACTCTGGAAAATTATCTGGAACGCAAAGCAGTGGAAGGGTTGGAAAAGCTTCTGCCGACTATTATGAAGTATCAGAAAGAAGATGAGGACATTGTTCGGGAAAAATATACTAAGCGTCTGAATACGGAACTGGAAATTATTAAAAAGATGGGATTTTCCGGTTATTTTCTGATCGTTTCGGATTTTATCAAACATGCCAAACACAATGGTGTTCCCGTTGGACCCGGACGCGGTTCTGCTGCTGGGTCTCTTGTGGCTTACGCCATCCGTATTACCGACATCGATCCCCTGCGTTACGGACTCTTTTTTGAAAGGTTTCTAAATCCTGACCGCATCAGTATGCCGGACATTGATATTGATTTCTGTCAGGAGCGCCGCGGAGAAATCATCAAATATGTGACGGAGAAATATGGTAAGGATAAAGTCACGCAAATTTGCACTTTCGGAAAGATGATGGCCAAGGGCGTGATTCGTGATGTCGGACGCGCCCTGAATATCCCTTACGGTGATGTGGATCGTATCGCCAAGCTGGTACCTAATGTTTTAAATATCACGCTTGCGGAATCTTTTAAAATGGAACCCCGGTTTGCTGAAGAACGCAAGAAAAATCCGCAAATTGATAAACTGCTCTCACTTTCACTGATTTTGGAAGGTCTTAACCGCCACTCATCGGTTCACGCCGCCGGTGTTGTTATTTCCGATGCTCCACTGGTTGAAAGGGTGCCTCTTTTTGCCCCGAAAGACGATATCGTTTCTCAATACTCTATGAAAGACATTGAGGCAGTCGGACTGACAAAGTTTGACTTCCTTGGGCTCAAGACCCTGACAGTGATAAGAAATGCCGTAAATTTTGTCAAGGAATCACATAATATTGATATTGACATCAATGACTTACCACTTGACGATGCAGAAACATATAAACTGTTGATGAAAGGCGAAACAGACGGCGTTTTCCAGTTGGAAAGTTCCGGAATGAAAGACCTTCTGGTAAATTTTAAACCCGATCATATTGAAGATGTCATTGCTTTAATTGCAGCTTATCGCCCCGGCCCGATGAAAATGATTCCTGATTTCATAGCCCGTAAACATGGAAAACAACAAATAACTTATGAAATGCCTCAGCTGGAACCGATTTTGAAAGAAACTTACGGTATTATCTTATATCAGGAGCAGGTCATGCAGATTGCCAACGTGATCGGCGGTTACACAATGGCTCAAGCTGATACTTTGCGTAAAGTTATGGGTAAAAAGCAAGTTGCAGCTATGGAAAAGGAAAAACCAAGATTTCTCGAAGGTGCGAAGAAGAAAAAAATTAATGAGAATAAGGCAAAAACAATATGGGATCAAATGGAAACCTTTGCCGAGTATGGCTTCAATAAATCTCATAGTGCCGCTTATGCCATTATCACATATCAGACTGCCTATTTAAAAACACATTATCCTGTTGCTTTCATGGCTGCATTGCTCACTTCGGAAAAAGACAATCGTGATAAGATTATCAAACACATGAACAATTGTAAGGAAATGGGGATTAATGTTCTGCCTCCGGATATTAATGAATCTCAAAAAGATTTCAGCATTTCCGGGGATAATATCCGTTTTGGTCTAGCTGCTGTAAAAAATGTCGGCGAGGCAGCGATTGAATCTATAATCACTATGCGGCGGGACGCAAAATTCTCCTCATTTATGGATTTTTTGATCCGTGTTGATCTGCGTAAGGTAAATAAAAGAGTAATGGAAAGCTTAATTAAATGCGGCTCCTTCGATTCTTTAGGCTATAAACGCAGCCAGCTTATGGTCTGCTATGAAGAAGCAATGAACGAAGCACAGCGTAAACAAAAAGAAATACTAAGCAGTCAGTCGAGCTTTTTTGATGAATTTGATTCAGCTACAAGGGAAAATAATAACGGAGGCTCTTTTAAGATACCTGATATTCCAGAATGGGATCATAAAGAACTGCTCTCCATCGAAAAAGAGACTCTAGGCTTTTACATTACCGGCCATCCTTTGCATGGTTATGCCGACAAGTTAAAGTTTGTTACTAACACAGATTCCAGTACTTTGAGCACAAAACGAGATAAGGATACAATTACCATTGCCGGAGTAATCAGTTCATTGAACGAAAGGCCGACCAGGCGAAAAGACATTATGTGTAATGTCGTTCTGGAAGATTTGCAGGGTTCGGTAAGTATCATCTTCTGGGCAGATACATATAAAAAATATTACGACTTGCTCCATGCGGATGAACCGGTTGTCATTCAAGGGATGGTTGATGTAGGTGATGAATCGCTCAAGATTATTGCCCAGGAAGTCATCCTGCTAGCCAAATCCCTGGAGAATCCTTATAAGCAGATCCGTTTTATGGTCGATGCCGATAAAATTTCACCTGAGAACATTGTTTTCTTCTGTAATGCTATGAAAAAATATTCCGGTAAATACGATAGTTATATACACATTCTTAATGGGAAAAGTGAAACAATTGTCTATTTGGGCGATCAGTTGCGCTTGGATATTAATGATAAATTGAAACGGGAGGCGGATAGTATATTAGGGGAGGGTGCCACAACATACTGCTGAGGATAAAGGCTTAAGACTGAAGGGAAGGGCGGGGTTCGTGAAGTGTGAAATATGATGCGTAAAAACCTGGTATTATAAGCCCCTGATGTCATTCTCGTGTAAGCGAAGCGCGACACGGGAATCCAGAATCAGTTCGCCAGAAAACTGGATTACCCAGTTACAAACTAATAGACTAAAGGTCATGCGAGGTCGCGAGAGCCGGGCAATGACATTTTAGTAAATGGTTAAAAACAACTAAAATTAGCCGAGTTTAATTAATAATATGTTATATGAAGAAAGAATATATAGATTATTAATTAATAAAGATAATTTAACTTCATATAATATCAAAATTGCTGAAAGTGATCTTTTTATCAGTTCAGATATTAACCTGGCCGATCAAGCTCTTAGGTCATTAGTAAAGCATCGTTATTCTTTAGAATACTATATCAAGAATCACCCTGAATTTAGCACTTCGCTTTTGCCTCTTTCCAAAGACAATTTGGCTCCGCCGATTGTTCGCGATATGCTTATAAAGTCGAATACCTGCATGGTAGGGCCGATGGCTGCCGTTGCCGGCGCCATTTCTGAGTTTGTGGGATATGATCTTTTCAATCAAACGGAAAATCTTATCATTGAAAATGGCGGCGATATATTTCTTCGTTCAAAAACCAGACTGACTGTTGCCATTTTTGCCGGAGAATCTGCTTTAAGTTATAAAATAAAAGTAGCTATAAAACCTGAAGAAACGCCATTAGGAATTTGTACATCATCGGCTACAGTGGGGCCTTCTTTGAGTTTCGGCAAAGCCGACGCAGTTTGTGTGATTTCCAAATCCGCGACACTGGCCGACGCCGCAGCTTCCGCTATAGGGAATAGAGTAAAAACTGAAAAGGATATTAAAATTGCTTTGAATTATGGAATTAAAATTCCCGGAGTAAAAGGCATCATTATTATCTGCGGCAATGACATGGGGGCGATAGGTGAGGTGGAGCTGGTTTAAAAAATGACAAGTACAACAATGAGGGGGGCAGAAAAAATATGGAATGGACTATTACAATAAGAGAAAAAGAACAATATGTTGAGATAATTACCAAGGGCGTTGCGGATGGAAAAGGATCACTAGATATGGCCAAGGCAATTGCAATAACTATGAGTAAAAATCAAATAAAAAGGGTATTAATAGACCAAAGAAATGTTGATTCAGTTTCAGGTGGAACAATAGATATTTATCAACGTCCAAAACAATTGAAGGCAACGGGAGTGATTAATGAGCTGAAGATTGCGGAGATTGTTAACCCTGAACATAATGAGTTCTTCAATTTCCTGGAAACAGTATGTATAAATAGCGGTTTTGAATTTGCAATATTTAATGATAAAAAATCCGCACTGGAATGGCTACTTAAACAATAATTCTCTTACATTTTGAAATAATTGCATTTTTTGTCGTAAAACGAGGATTATGATGTAAGAGGTGCGTATCGATTTAAAGAAAGAACAACAAGCGTCAATGGTAAGACCGCACTACAAGTATTCAGCATATTACCTTTAAGATGGGCGCCGGTTACTCCCTGTTGACCTGGGCAATGGCAATATTCAATATCCGCGGGGCATTTCTGTTTAATGCCGAGTTTGAAGATCATGATCATGCTGAACACGTTTATGCACAATTTGTTCAAGAAAACGCGGAATGGGAAGAGCAGCCTGTAAAAAGCGATACGGTAAAAAGTATGATTATCAATATAAGAATAAAAACTTACACATTATATGTTTACATAACATATCTTATAAGACTTAAAGCAAATATTATATATTTGAGAAAATGGGGTCTAGAAACGACAAAATCGTCATATCATCTTGAAATTAGATAAAATATACCGATCTCCAATTAAACCTTCAGTCTTCAGCCTAAAAGCACTTTCATCAGTTTTTTCTAAATTCCATCGTCAGCTAATTGTTTAATTATTTTTTGCTGGTGTTCGGAAAGTTTTTTCGGAACTTCTATATTGATTTTTACATATTGATCGCCTTTGAGTGCTCCTTTTAGTCCGGGAACACCGAAGCCCTTCATTCTTATTTTTGTGTTATTTTGAGTTCCTGGAGATATCTTCAATCTTTTAATTGTGCCGTCCAAGGTTGGAACATCAATAGTTGTTCCCAACGCTGCCTGGGTGAATTTTATTGTTTTTTCAATATATAAGTCATTGCCGTCACGGGAAAAAATTGGATGTGGCAACACATTAATATTTAAATATAAATCTCCATTATGCCCGCCGTTATAACCAGAAAGTCCTTTGCCGGGCAATCGCAGTTTTTTTCCGGTGCTTATACCTGCAGGAATTTTTACATTTATTTCTTCAATTCGATTTTCAATTTGCAGGGAAAGTTTCTTGTCTGTTCCGAATACTGATTCTTCTAATGATATCGACAGATTATATTCGACATCCTGTCCTTTTTGAGCCATTTGACGTCCAAATTGCTGACCTGCTCCCATACCTCCTAATATATCAGAAAAAGAATCTTCATAATCTCGAGGACTTGCACCTCCCCTCCTGCTTGTGCGAAATGTTGCCCGGCCTCCTGCCCTGTTACCTCCAAATCCAAAGCTGCGTAGAATTTCGTCCAAGTCGAAACCGCGGAAAATATCCTCTTGAGAGTACTGCTGACGGAACTGATCCGCCGAACCGAAATTATCATATTGCTGACGTTTTTCCGCATCACTCAAAACTGCATAAGCTTCGCTTATTTTTTTAAACTTTTCTTCAGCGGATTTGTTATCTGGATTTCTGTCGGGATGCCATTTTAAAGCAAGTTTTCTATAAGCTTTTTTAATTTCATCGGCCGATGCTTTCTTAGATATACCCAATATCTGATAATAATCTTCAGCCATATATCACCTAATTATATTCTTTAAATTATATATTGTAACATCTTATATTTAAAAATTAATCTATCATAATACATGATAAAAATATCGAATAGCGATTCGACATTAATTTAAGCATCTCTTCCTTTTTGGAAAGCCGCTAAATTGATTTTCACTAATTTCTCGGGGAAAGATTTTTTAATAACTTCTTCCCAAATAGAAGATGGTATATTCATCAAATTGGATATTGCTCCTAAAAGAACAACATTTGCCGCTTTTACATTACCTGATTTTTTAGCGAGATCTGTCGCATCGATTTCTTTAACCTGTTTAAAATTGATTCTTAAAAGCGGAATAATATCATCAGGATATGGAATATCTCCAAAATTTACCGACGGCGGATAAATTTCATCGGCATTAAGAATTATGATTGCATCTTTAGTTAAATAATTCAGATAGCGAAGTGCCTCCATCTTTTCGAAAGCAACAAGAAGATCAATTCCCCCCAGTTTTGCAAGCGGTGAATATACTTTACTGCCATAGCGAACGTGACTGGTCACACAACCACCGCGCTGTGCCATCCCGTGAACTTCACTCTTTTTAACATCAAGACCAGCTTCCATCATTACCATACACATAATATCACTGGCTCTTAAAGTGCCCTGTCCACCTACTCCCGCCAGTAAAATACTTTTTACATCATAATTATTGACCATTGAAATTGCCTCATTTTTTACTTAATTGCGCCGAATTTACATAGTTGCAGGCATAGACCACAACCGTTGCAGAGATTTTCGTCAATAAACGATACCCCTTCCCGTTTCGAACCTTCTTTTTTCTCCATTTTTTTCCAGGAAATCGGAGGGCAACCTAATCCCAAACATACCTTACATCCGGTACATTTTTCCGGATCAACCTGTAAGGGCTTTTGCGGTTTCGTCTTTGCCCTCTTAAACAGAACACACGGTCTTTGCGAAATTACGACTGACGGACCATCTTTAGTAAGTTCTTCTTTTATAACCGTTCTGGTTGTCTTGAGATCATAGGGATCAACAACTCTTATATTTTTGATTCCCAGGGCTGCCACCACAACCTTCAGATCAAGTTTTATTGTTTCTTCTCCTAATAGAGTATAGCCGGTGGCCGGATGTTCCTGCATACCGGTCATTGCTGTTGTGCTGTTGTCACATATTATAATTACGGCGTTGCTTTTATTATAAGCCATGTTCAGAAGAGGCGTAATGCCGGAATGGATAAACGTCGAATCACCAATAACACCGACAATCTTGCCCTTCCCTTTTTCCTTGAGTGCCTTGCTCATGCCGTGAGCCATACCGATACTGGCTCCCATGCAGATAGTTGAATGCAAACCTTCCAGAGGTTTCAGGAACGAAAGTGTATAACAACCGATATCTCCGGTTACAAAAACCTTAAGCTTTTTTAATGTATAAAATAAACCGCGATGAGGACAACCCGGGCAAAGATTGGGCGGCCGCGGTGGGACATTCTTTGTCGGCAGGTTGGCTGGTTTATTGAGTTTGTTTATCGCGTTTTGAATAATTCCGGGATCAAATTCGTTGGTGTAAGGAAATATCTCTTTACCGGTTACTTTGATACCCATTGCCTTGATTTGCTCTTCCAGGAAAGGATCCAACTCCTCGACAACATAAATATTCTTAACTCTGGCGGCAAAATCGCGAATTAATTTTTCCGGCAGCGGATAAACCATCCCTAATTTAAGGTAAGAATAATCAGGAAAAACATCTTTTGCGTAATTATAAGGCATTCCGGCCGTGATAATTCCTATATCCGGATTGTTAATTTCCATTTTATTTTCACTAAAATTTTCGGCAAATGATTTCAGCAACTGCATACGTTTTTCAACTTCCACACGCCTTATGCGGGCATTGGCTGGAACCATAACGTATTTAGCCGCATTATAAGTAATTGCAGTCTTATCCTTATAAGGCAAAGGATCTGCCGGGGAAACGACAGACTTGGAATGAGATACCCTTGTTGTAGTACGCAAAAAAACGGGAGTATCGAATTTTTCACTGATTTCGAAGGCCAGTTTGATAAACTCTTTCGCTTCCTCAGCATCTGCCGGTTCCAGCATGGGAATTTTGGAAAATTTCGCGTAATTGCGGTTGTCCTGTTCATTTTGTGAACTGTGTAACGAGGGATCATCAGCGGTTATGATAACCAATGCTCCGTTGGTTCCCGTATAGCTGACGGTGAAAAGAGGATCGGCGGCAACATTAACACCGACATGTTTCATTACGGCCACCGCTTTTTCTCCGGCGAGGGCAGCACCGATGGCCACTTCCAAAGCAACTTTTTCATTGGGTGACCACTCTGCATATACTCCTTCATATTTCGAATATTCTTCCATTATTTCGGTACTGGGAGTACCGGGGTATGCTGCAGCAAACCTTACCCCGGCTTCATATAATCCCCGGGCAATGGCTTCATTCCCTGACATTAATACCTTCAAATTTTAAGCCTCCGAATCAAATTTATATTAACGGCTTAGCTGAGAGAAGCAATCTTGATTTTTATTAAAAGAACCATGGAAGGGTCAGTGGTCTTTTGCAATGCGATTTGATAATTCTCTAAAGCTTTTTTACTGTCGTTAGTTTGTTCATATATCCGCGCAATATTACGGTAACCGATAGCTTCAAACCCGATATTGTTACTCTTCTGTGCCTGTTCAAAATAGTCAAGCGCTGCCTTAAAATCCGCTTTTTTCTCATAACAGTAACCTAATGAAGTCAGTGCCAGAAATTTAATTCCGGCATGATCCGATGTCTCAGAAGAAATATAACTTTTGTAAGAAGCAATGGCATTATCAAAATCAGATTGACTATAATAAATATTTCCGAGGTGATACCAAGCCATTTTTGCGCTCCAGCTGTGGGGATACTTATCGATTAATTCTTTAAAAACCGGAATGCTGTCTTTTATCGCTTCAGGCTTATCGATATTTTTTGTTATATTGTCTTGGGCTTTGGCATATAAAGTTACAGCAGAGGTTTGGTAATTGTTCCAGTATAAATAAATACCGCCCGCAATCAGAATTGCCAGAACTACTGCCACAACAATTACATTGAAGCGTGTTTTGTTTTCCGCGATATAATCGGTAACTTTTTCAACACCCGTTTGAAATACGTCGGGTCCTTCCAGTTCTTTTTTTGATAATTTTGCTGCCATGTTATTCCCCTTTTATATTATATTTATTTTTCAGATCGAGAATTATTTGCGGTATTCGGCGGATTTTCCCTTCTTTGTTGGTACAGGCATGTATGGTATAGCCTTCTGTCAGCAAATGTTTTTTATCTTCATCCCATATGCTGTATTTGAATTTTACTATCACCCGCGATATACATTCTATCGTTGTTTCGATATTTATTAACTGATCGTATTTTGCCGGGAAAAGATAATGGCAATATGCTTCGGTTACCGGAAGATTAAAACCGTGTTTCTCCACATCCGTATAGAGCAGGCCCATTTGACGCATTATCTCATTGCGGCCCACTTCGAACCATTTGATGTAGTTAGTGTGATAAACTATACCCATGGCATCGGTATCGGCATAGATAACTCTTAATTTTGTAATATTTATATTATCCGGCAATAAATGTTTTCCAATCTCTAATAAATTTTTCCATTAACATGTAACCGGGAGAAATTAAAATACCGCTTTTTTTAGCCGCAATTTCGTTAAACAACAGTCCGGAAGCTTTGTTTTCTTCTTTTGATGAGGATAAAACAGCAAAGGGGCTGGGATCGGCGACATGAGTTTTTAAATCCAGAGGGGTCGGATGGTCACTCAGTACCATAATCCGGTATTCATTAAATGCACTGATATTATTTAAAATCGTTCCTACTATTTTTTCATCAAAAGCTTCAATTGCCTGAATTTTGCCTTCCGCATTGCCTTCATGCCCCATTTCATCAGGCGCTTCCAGATGGATAAAAATAAAATCCATGAATTTCAGGGCATCCAAAGCTGCTTTGGCTTTACCTTCATAATCAGTATCAATATAACCTGTAGCACCACTTACACGGATTATTTTCAATCCGGCAAAAACTCCGATTCCGTTTAGTAAATCAACCGCGGAAATCATTCCTCCCTGCAGGCTGTATTTTTGCGTAAAAGGCACAATTTGAGGTTTTACTCCCTGACCCCACAACCAAATGAAATTAGCCGGTTTCTTGCCGTTATTACGCCGCTCGAGGTTAATCCGGTGATCTTTTAAAATATCTCCGGCCTGTTGCATGATGGAATTTATTTCTTCGGCGAAATTGCCCCGGGGTAAATATTCAGTGATATCTTTCCCTGTAATATCATGTGGCGGAACAGTTTCCGGTGAAGCAGTTGCATTACGCCAGACAAACAAATGACGGTAACCGACACCGGAGAAAAATTGCAACCGGGCAGACCCAATCTTATTATTTATATCGAGAATTATTTCTTTAGCCTCTGCTGTGGAAATGTGTCCGGCTGTAAAATCATCCATAAAAGCATGCGGAGTATCTTTTTCGCCGATAGTAACCAGATTACAGCGATAAGCGATATCATTGGGACCTAGATTTATACCCATACTGGCGGCTTCCAGCGGACCACGGCCTGTATATGTTAAAAGGGGATCATATCCGAGAACGCTTAAATTGGCAACATCACTGCCGGGAGTAAAACCCGGAGGTATCGTATCCACGAGTCCTATTGTTCCCTCTGCAGCAAACTGATCAAGATAAGGCGTAAAAGCACACGCAAGCGGTGTTTTACCACCCAGTTTCTCTGTGGGATAATCAGCCATTCCATCACCGAGTAAGACAACGTATTTCATTAAATGTTTTCCTTATTAAATGCTCATCAATTCCCGGGTATAAAACCTTATTTCATGTTTCCCGTCTACACATTAAACCATTTCATCTTCTATTCTTATGAGTATCGTCTTATCGAGCAATATATCCAGCTTATCTATCTTTTTCAGAGCTTTCCGTATATTTTTTTCTTTGGCCTTGTAAGTTGTCATAACCACGGGAACAGCACCATCTTCTTTCCTTGCCTTTTGAATAACCGTGGCAATACTGATATTATTTTCACCCAGAATACCGGATATTTTGGAAAGAACTCCAGGACGGTCTACGGCAGAAAAACGAAAATAATATTTTGTTTCGATATTATCCATCGGCATAAGATTAATATCACCCATGGTCTTTTCCTTTTGCGTTCGAAGCGGAATACATCCGGTAACACCTTCCAGGATATTACGGGATATATCAATAATATCACTGACTACAGCACTGGCTGTGGGCATCATGCCGGCACCCTGCCCGTACAGGAAAACCGGTCCGGAAGCATCGCCAATAAGATGGAAGGCGTTGTAGTTTCGATTGACGTTGGCAAGCAGGTGACCGGAATTGATCATTGTCGGATGAATTCTGGCTTCCACCATACCATTGTGCAAAATTGCTATCGCGAGAAGTTTGATCCGATAATCCAATTCTCTGGCGAAAATTACATCCTGCTGGCTGATTTCCGAGATGCCTTCACGATAAATATCATCAAGCTTAACTTTGCAGCCGTAAGCTAGTGACAGAGTTATTGCCAGCTTGTGTGCCGTATCCACACCCTCAATGTCATAAGTCGGATCGGCTTCCGCATAACCCAGTTTTTGTGCTTCTTTCAAGACAACGGCAAAATCTTTCCCTTCATCGGTCATTTTTGTTAAGATGAAATTGGCGGTGCCGTTCATGATTCCATAAATTGATTTGATGTTGTTGGCAATGAGTGATTCCTTCAATGTTCTGATTATGGGAATCGTTCCACCCACGGACGCTTCAAATCCTATATCGATCTTCTTTTTTTCAGCAATACTGAATATTTCATTACCATGCACGGCCAGTAAGGCCTTGTTAGCAGTAACAACTTGTTTGCCCTGAGCAATGGCTTCCAAAATGAAAGTTCTTGCCGGTTCATACCCCCCCATTAACTCAATAACTATATCGATATTTCCATCCCTGATAATTTCACGGGCATCCGTAGTCAAAATATTTTTATTCACACGTACCGGCCTGGAAGTTGTAATATCAATATCAGCGATTTTTCTCAGTATCAATCTGGCGCCAAGTTTTTTTTCAATCAGTTTCTCGTTATTCTGCAGCAACTTGATAACACCGCAACCGATAGTTCCAAAACCGATTAACCCTATGTTGATATTTTTCATAATTTACACCTTAATTAATTCATATTTTTCCTTGTTCTAGCCCGTTGATTAATGGACTTAGAACTTTATTTTTTATAACAATTACCCCGTCTTTGTCAAATATATATAAATTATAAATTTAAAGCCGGCTATATATTGCCGTGCATTGGTGCGGAAATTCCCAGTTCACGGGAGGGCAGACAAATATATAATGTAAAGATATTCATAAAAATATGTAAGAATATGATAATTAGGTTACCCTGTTCTTGCTAAATCCAACTTACCCTGCCATTTCCAAAGCAGTGTTTCCTTTAATATCAAGTGATCCGGTTTTTCTAAAAAAGGATCTTGTGAGGCAAGCTGAAAAGCATCCTCTTTAGCGTCATTTAAAATTCCGGCGTCGCGAATAATACTGGCTATACGAAAATCTGGCAAACCTGATTGTTTAGTCCCGCAAAAATCCCCGGGACCGCGAATTGCCAGGTCTTCTTCGGCAAGCATAAAACCGTCCGTAGTTTTTTCCATGATCTTCAATCTTTTACGGGCATCAGATGATATTTTATAATCGACAAGAAGAATACAGCGAGACGGAATATCGCGTCTGCCGACGCGACCACGAAGCTGATGCAGCTGAGAGAGACCAAATCGTTCGGCATGTTCAATAACCATCAACGATGCCTGCGGTACATCAATACCCACTTCGATAACGGTTGTGGAAACGAGAATGTTGATTTTATTTTCCAGAAATTCCCCCATCACCACATCCTTTTCCTCATCTTTCATTTTGCCGTGAATCAGTCCGACTTTATAATTACTAAAGATGTCTTTTTGCAGATGTGACGCCATATTGGTGGCATCTTTCAAATCAAGATTTTCCGATTGCTCGACCAGAGGATATACGATAAACGCCTGATGTCCCTTTTCCAGTTCTTCGGCAATCGCCTGGTAAACATTATTTCTCTTGTTCTCACCCATTAAAACTGTCCGCACCGGTTTTTTTCCCGGAGGCATTTCGTCAATTACCGATAAATCCAGATCACCGTAAACAGTCATTGCCAGCGTACGCGGAATGGGAGTAGCGGTCATTACCAGCACATCGGCATTAATTCCCTTATTTCTCAGGATAGATCGCTGGATTACGCCGAAGCGGTGCTGCTCATCGGTAATAACCAGCCCCAGCCGGTGAAAATCAACATCTTCCTGGATTATAGCATGTGTGCCGATAACAATAGGGGCGGCACCGGAATTGATCTGTTCCAGAATTTTTCTTCTTTCCGGCTGGTTCATACTGCCTGTGAGTAAAACCGCATTCAACCCTAGGTGATTTGCCCAATCATTGATATTCCGGTAATGCTGTCTCGCCAATATTTCCGTAGGTGCCATCAAGGCCGCCTGATAATTGTTTTCACAGGCGGTAATCATTGCCGCCATCGCAACAATTGTTTTACCGCTGCCGACATCACCCTGCAACAATCTATTCATCGATACGCTTCCGGCCATATCCGCATGAATTTCTCCAATTACCCGTTTCTGGGCACAAGTCAGTTCAAAAGGCAAAATCGTATAAAACCTTTCCAGCAAACCGCCCTTTGTTTTAAATGAAATACCGTGATCCAAAACCCGTCCGGTTTTTTTTACAGCCATACCGAGCTGCAAGAAAAAGAATTCATCATAAATAAGCCTGCGGTGAGCCGCCGAACGGCTGGATATGTATGCTTCCACAGGATCGTTGTTTCGCGGAAAATGGACTGCTCTCAACGCATCTTGAAAATTGATCAAGTCTCGCTTATTACAAATGTCCGCCGGGATCGGTGAGGTGATATAACGACTGTAATGTTCCAGAGCAAAATAAATAATTTTGCGGATATACTTCTGATGCAAGCCTTCCGTTTCGGAATACACGGGAACAATTCTTTTAAAATTCAGCAAATCTTCATCATTATCGTCAAGTATTTCATAGTCAGGATGAATCATTGTTTTACCGGTATAACTATCCGTCACATTGCCTGTAAAGATTACTCGCACGTTTTTTTTAAAGATACCGAGTAAGTAAGACATCCGGCCTTTGAACCATTTTGCCGTGAGATTAGCGGTATTATCGGTTATGGTAATTTCCATTATACGTTTTCTGCCGTAATATTTGTATTCAGCCAGGGTGACTTTGCCCATGATGGTCTGAATTTTCCCGGTTTCCAGTCTATTTATTTTTTTGATTTCCCGTCTGTCTTCATAAGTACGCGGCAAGAAATAAAGCAAATCCTCTACATTACTTATTTTCTTGGCCAGAAAACGGTCTGCCATCTTCGGCCCGACACCTTTTAAATATTGCACGGGCAGTGTCAACTTGGTCAATGCTTCCTTTAAATCGGATATTTGCCGGATCGATTGTGCATCCCGATATTGTTTTTATCTACTTCTCTATTTGAATTGATGGTTGCTTTAAGTTGCTCCAATAACTGTATTGCTTTTCCGATTCTTATTTTTTTGAGTTCCAGCTTCTGCCCATCATAATCAATAAATACATTTAACAGCTCTTCAATTTTCGCCAAATCTTCCTTCCTTGTGGAAGCAGGCATCGATCTTTTTAAAAACTCCAGCAAATTTATGAGAGATTTACCCAAATCTTTAATGTTAGGTAGATTTTTAAAATTGTTCTGAATGGCAAAATTGAGAGGTTGTTCAATTTTGGTCAGTATCTTTTTGATTGCTTCCATTTTGCACCATCACGCTTCAGATGTTATGGATGTGATTATTATTGAACAATTGACAAATTTTGTTAACAAATATATTCTGTTTACGCAAGGATTGATTGACTTAAATGCCGATTTACGTTAGATCAGCCAGTATTAAATTTAACAAACGAAACAATCAAACGAGGGAATATGCCAACTAAATCTACCTATAAAAATTCAGGCGTCGATATTGACACTGCCAATGATTTTATTGATCGTATAAAACCATTAATTAAAACTACCGCACGCAAGGAAGTTGTTTCGGGAATAGGAGGTTTCGGCGGACTTTTTCGTTTCGATTCTGCAAAATTTAAAAATCCAATTCTTGTTTCTTCCACCGATGGTGTAGGAACTAAGCTCAAAATTGCTCAATTAATGGACAAACATGACACTATCGGCATTGATCTTGTTGCCATGTCTGTTAACGATGTCGTGGTACAGGGCGCCGAACCTTTGTTTTTCCTCGATTATCTGGCAACCGGCAAACTGGAACTGGAAAAAAGCGTAAAAATTGTCGAGGGTGTTATTCAGGGCTGCAGGCAAGCCGGTTGCACATTAATCGGCGGAGAAACAGCGGAGATGCCCGGATTTTATAAACCAGGCGAATATGATCTGGCCGGCTTCTGTGTCGGTGCGGTTGACTCGGAAAAACTTATTGACGGTTCAACAATAAGTGTTAATGACGTTATCATAGGAGTCGCATCGAGCGGCCTGCATAGTAACGGTTTTTCTCTGGCCCGTAAAGTTTTATTGGAAAAAGGGAAATTAAAGGTTACCGATAAAATTTCGGGACTGGAAAAACCTATCGGAATGGAGCTTCTGGAACCTACAAGAATTTACGTTAAACCACTGCTTAATCTTTTTAAAAATTTTAATATCAAAGGACTTGTTCATATAACCGGTGGCGGATTCTATGATAATATACCCAGGATAATTCCCCAGACCTGTCGTTGCGTAATTTCCCGAAACAGCTGGGAAGTTCCGCCTGTCTTCCAGGTTATTAAAGAAATAGGCAAGGTTGAAGAAAAAGAAATGTTCCGTGTTTTTAATATGGGTATCGGCATGATGATTGTCGCTGCGGGAAAAGAATATAAAGAAGTCATTCACCGTTTGGAAGTACTGGGTGAAAAGGCATATATGATCGGCAGCGTGGAGAAAAAGGAAAAGAAACAATCCCTGGTTTGCTTCAGTGATACTTGATGGTAATCAAAATGACGGAACCATTAAAATTAGGCGTTTTAATTTCCGGCAGCGGCTCCAATCTCCAATCAATTATCGATAATATCGAAAAAGACACTTTGAAAGCCGTAATTAAAATTGTCATCAGTAATAATAAGCATGCTTTGGGACTGGAAAGAGCTCAAAAGCACGGCCTGTCTGTTGCCGTTTTGCAGCATGAGCATTTCAAAACCAGAGAAGATTTCGATATGGAGTTGATTCGAATATTAAAAGATTATGAAATTGATCTGGTTGTACTGGCCGGATTCATGCGTATTCTAACCCCGGTTTTCTTACGAGCGTTCCCTCAGAAAATAATGAATATTCACCCTGCCCTCTTGCCCTCTTTTCGGGGAACTCATGGTCAAAAAAACGCCTATGAATACGGCGTAAAATTTTCCGGTTGTACAGTTCATTTTGTTAATGAAGGAGTTGACGACGGACCCATTATTATTCAAAGTGTTGTTCCCGTATTACAAAATGACACCGAAGAATCCCTTGCCTGCCGTATATTAAAAGAAGAGCACCGGATTTATCCCAGGGCAATTCAACTTTTTGCCGAAGGCAGATTAAAAATAACGGGACGTAAAGTTCAGGTTAATAATGCTGAAGAAATAGATGAAATTGCATTGCATAACCCTGCTTTGGCAGGATTTTAATATCGTGTTTATTGTAAGCGCTTGCTTATTAGGCCTGAAATGTCGTTGGAACGGCTTAAAGTATCCGGCCGAAAAACGATTATTATATTTCTCTGGCGCAATTCCTCTTTGCCCGGAGCAATTGGGAGGACTTGCAACTCCGCGCGCGCCGGCACAAATAATTAACGGCAACGGCTTTGATGTCTTATCGGGTCGAGCCAGAGTTATTAATTCCGCTGGTATTGATGTTACTCTGGAATTTATAGCGGGTGCGCAGGAAGTATTAAAAATTGCCAGGCAGAATAAAATAAGCAGAGCCGTATTAAAGGAACGCAGCCCTTCTTGCGCTGTACACTGCCTTTATCAGGGCAAAGCACTGATCAGTGGAATGGGCGTTACCAGTGCATTACTTCTTTCTGAAGATTTTGATGTTTTATCATCAGAGGAAATAGATAAATTGTATGCATGATTTGACAGTCATCGGCGATGATCTTTCTGCACACACAGCGGCAGCTGTCGCGGCAAATTATGGTCTGGACACAATACTTATGGCTGAATACGGGACAGGTGGAGTTTGTCTGTTCGGCGATTTTGCCTTTAATGTTGATCCCACACCCTTAAATGGTCTCGGAGTCAATCAGACTTGCCTTTCACTGCTTGCAGAGCTTGATATTCAGCCGATTGAGAGAGAAGGCCGTTTATTAAATCCTGCTTACCAAATAATATTGCCGGAACACCGGATTGATTTTTTTAATGAAAAAGAAGCTCTGATAAGCGAAATGTTCAGAGAGTTTCCTCGTGAAGCCAAAGAAATCAGTATCTTTTATGAATCAGTGATAAAAGAATGTGCAGTTTTCAGCCAGTGGTTGCGTAATCACCCTTACATCCGTCCCGTCAGCTTAAAAGATTGCTATCATTATTTTAAATTACTTCCTCATTTACTGAGGCATCAAGCCGATAATGCCAGGTTTAAAAATCTTTTGAAGCACAATGCTGCCCTGAATAAAATATTTGAGGCACAGGAGGCATTGCTGGCCAGTAATATAGGTCACCAAAACAGTTTCTCCTCCAGTTTTCAATATTGTGCCCCTTTTCGCGGTATTTATCGTTTTCCCCAGGGGAAGCAGATCATTTTTAATTCACTGATTGAAAAATTAGAAGCAAATAAAGGGTTATATTTAAGTCATTGCAAAATATTAAGTATCAAAACAAGAGAAAAAGCAGTAGAAATTGAAGTTAACGATAGAACAGGTAATACCACTGTGATTTCATCAAAAAACCTGATTGTCAGCACCAAATGGGAAAAGATGGTTTTATTATTTGCCGGCAAACCGATGAATCTGGGCGACTGGATAAGTCCGGTTAAAGTCTTGTATTTACCTTTCACAATTCATCTGGGTTGTACCAGAAAGTGTGTCCCGGAAAAGATGGCATATCATCTGGCTTTGGTTTCCGATATCCAGAAAAATATTTTCGATGATAATCTGATTATTTTGGAATCCAACATGCCGGATAATGAATCAATTTACCCTTCCGATAAATTGTCAATGACAGCAACCGTATTTTTACCGAATAATCCCCAAGCATGGTCCCGGGAAAATTTAGAAGTTACAGCTTCCTCAATTCTTGCACGAATGGAATTTTTCCTTCCTTTCTTAAAAGAAAATATAGAATTATTTGATCTTGATAAATCCATCGAATTGTCTAAAACATCCCGTAGTGTGTTTAGCCCCAAATATAAAATTAATAATTCTCTTATTTCCTGCTTCGCCGCCCGGACAAACAAAACACGCTTTAACAATGTGTTCCTCACCGGTGGATCGTTGCTTACAGATGCCGGATTTGAGGGAGAAATAATTTCCGGCATGAATGCAGCAGCCAGAGTAATTGCCGGTGGAGTTTAATAATTATGAGCTCTCCAGTATATGATTTTACCATAGCCGATTTAGGTAAAAGAAAATTTACTTCACCCTTAAATATCAGCAATTTTACAACTGAAAATAAACGATTGCTTCTGGACGGCTATCTCCGTAACGATGCTGGAGACGGAAACCGGCAGACCATACCTCTTTCCATTGAATTAGCCGGCCCACGCGAGGACATTTTCTTTGATCCGGGTATGACAAAAGCGGCTATTGTCACATGTGGCGGTCTTTGCCCCGGTATTAATGATGTTATCCGATCAATTACCATGCAACTCTTTTACCGTTACGGCATCAAAAATATTTACGGTATTCGATACGGTTTTCGCGGATTGATTCCGGAATTTGGACACCGGATGGTTCAACTTTCACCGGAAATGGTTAAAGATATAACAAGCATCGGAGGAAGTTTTCTTTCCTGTTCCCGGGGACATCAAGACATTAATAAGATAGTAAAATCGCTTTCTGATCACCGGATAGATATCCTTTTCTGTATCGGCGGCGATGGAACCATGCGGGCCGTACAGAAAATAACAGAAAAAATAAGCGAACTTGGTTTAAACATCTCCGTTGTCGGTATTCCCAAAACAATTGATAATGATCTTAACCTGATTCAAAAATCCTTCGGTTTTGATACGGCCATTGCGGAAACTGTTCACGCTATTCGCTGTGCTCATGTTGAGGCCAAAGGTGCCATAAACGGCATCGGTCTGATTAAAATAATGGGCAGGCTCTCCGGTCATATTGCGGCCAGTGCCGCCCTTGCCCAGAATGATACAAATTTCGTATTAATTCCCGAGGTTCCTTTTGCCCTTACCGGTAAGAACGGATTTTTGGCGTTTCTCGAAAAGCGCATCAAATTCCGTGGCCATGCCGTTGTTCTGGTGGCCGAAGGTGCCGGTCAGGATCTTTTAAGAAAATCTGATGAATTGATCGAGACTGATCCTTCCGGTAATTTACGTCTGCATGATGTTGGTATTTTTCTGAAAAATGAAATTGAGAAATATTTCCAAAAAATAAATTTGGAAATTAATTTAAAATACATTGAACCAAGTTATATGATCCGTTCCGTTCCGGCTAACGCTTCCGACAGCATCTATTGCAGTTCGTTGGGACAATATGCAGTTCATGCCGCCATGGCCGGTAAAACCGGTCTGCTGGTTGCTCTGATGAAAGACGAATATGTGCATTTACCCTTGAGCGCCGCCGTATCCCGCCGCAAAATCGACCCGCAAGGAGATTTATGGTCGCGGGTTTTGGAGGCAACGGGGCAACCGCACTCTATGAAAGATTAAATTAATAAAAAAATGCTTGCATTATAACGTCTTATGGTTTAGTAACGACGCACATTTTTTAGGAGGATTTTTCATGTCTCGTGTTTGTGAAATTTGCGGCAAAAAGCCGTCCGTAGGTAATAATGTCAGTCATGCCAACAATAAAACAAAAACGGCATGGCTTCCTAATCTGCAAAAATTACGTTGCGTTGATGATAAATCAGGAAAAGTAAAGAGAGTTAAAGTATGCACTCGTTGCATCCGTTCTGGCTTTGTGAAAAAGGCTACGTAACTGGCGGCAGCCAGCCGTGTTTTTTTACAGCTTCCGCAGCTTCTCTCAAAAAGATTTCGTTATCACCGAGTAACTCTCTTGCTTGAAGAAAAATGTTTTTAATGTCGGGACAATATAATTGCTCATTATTCCGCAGGCCGAATTTGTCTGCATAGAGGCGAATCCGGCCATCAATATTCATTATTTTCTGAAGCCTTTCTTTTGTTACATAAGAACATGCCCTTTTTAATACTTCACGGATTTCTTTTTCGCCCAGGCCGTAAAGCCAGTTTATTGTGGCAATAAATTCATCGGTACTATTTTCAGTTGTGCTTAGGACGGCTTCTGCCAAAAGCCCGATTGTCTGACTGTCGTTGATTTGATCCATAATGGCAAGGTCATAGATCATTTCAACCACCAGATGGGAACGATACACTGCTTCATTATATGATACTTCCCTGTTGAGCTTTTTTTGAAATTCCATGATCGGCCGAACCAATGCTTTTCCTTTAATATATGAATAGCCCTGAGAATCTGGATTAAAATCAGCCGGGATTCCTGAACATATTAACCCATAGTGAGCCAGGTCATCAAACAGTAAATGGAACATAATATAGGCGGCTTTGGGATAAAGAGGTGGAATTCGCCGCAATCTTTTAATTTTATGTGTTTGCCGGGAAGTAATGGCCGGATGAATAGTCAGTAAATCAGGTACTATATTGTAGACGAAAACATCCGGATTAATTTTTTTTACCCCAAGAGTATCTAAGAAATTCTGCAAGAAATATGTATGGGTAAGCATGAGCATAAGATTTAGTTCTTCAATACGGACAATTTAAATAAGATCAAAGGAAGATAATAAAATAGCAAACAGCCTTGATTAATCAGCAATATTTTATCTCTTCCAGAAAATACTTATTTTTTAGGCTTTCCGTGACACAAACTATTTCCTGAACAAAATCGGGCATAATGCAAATTTGTATAATTGCGGAATGGGAATCAATAGTTGAAACTGTAGCCATGCCTTCATAGCCTTCAACTATAAATTGAACCGGAGCAATATGATTCCGCTTTAATTTAAACCATTTTTTAATCATTGTTTATATTTAGCATTGATCACTTCAAAGATCAAGTTGATGACCATAAGTTGTATAATTAGAAGATTTAATTACAGGCAAAAGAAATTAAATAAAGTTAACAATACAAATAGCATAGCTTTAAAAAAGAAACCGAGAATCTTATTATTTTTGAAAAAAAATAATGAAACCTTGACATCGGGATTAACCTTGATAGAATACACCCAGATAAAAATTAAAAGATAGAATAATGACACTTGTTAAAGCGCTGCCGGCAACACAATGGAAAATTAGAGAAACCGGTAACAAAGAACTGGAAAATTCGTTAAGTAAAGAATTTGACATACACCCGATTATTTCCCAGATACTTGCTAATCGGGATCTTGCTGGCATAGAAGGTACCCGTCGTTATCTCAATCCCTCTCTCAGTGATTTGCACAGTCCATTCTTGATGAAGGACATGAAAGCTGGAATTCAGCGCCTGCTGAAAGCAATTCATAATAATGAAAAAATTGTAATATATGGTGACTATGATGCAGATGGAATAACATCCGTGGTCATTCTCTTTAAATTCATTAAAGAAATCGGAGCTAATGTCACTTATTACATTCCGGACCGTGTTCAAGAAGGCTATGGTTTAAAAAACAAGGCCATCGATAAATTTAAAGATAACAATATTAATTTGATTATTACCGTTGATTGTGGAATTTCCGATTATGATCAGATATCCTATGCCCGGTCCCTGGGCATAGATACTATTGTTTTGGACCATCATGCCATCTCCGGCACTCTACCGCCCTCCGTTGCCAACATCAATCCCAATCGTGAAGACTGTACCTTCCCTTTTAAAGAACTGGCCGGTGTCGGCATTGCTTACAATTTTCTGATTGCCTTGCGCGGCAGCCTGCGTAAAGAAGGCTTCTGGAAAGATGAAAATTATCCTAACTTAAAAGAATATTTAGATATTGTAGCTTTGGGAACTATCGGTGATATTGCACCGCTGATAGATGAAAACAGGATATTTGCCAAAATCGGCCTGGAGTTAATCACTGCAGGCAAACGCCCGGGAATAAGGGCACTTAAAGAAGTAAGCGGCATCGAAGGACAGATTATCGATTCTTTCAAAGCATCTTTTTGTCTTATCCCGCGTATAAATGCGGCAGGACGCATTGCTTCCCCGCTCGATGCCGTAGCTCTGCTTCTAACGGAAGATATGGAAGAAGCTAGAACACTCGCGGGAAAGCTTGATGTATATAACCGCCGCCGGCAATCAATGGAAAAAATGATATTAAATGAAATACTGGAAAAAATCAGCAATAATCCCGACATTGAAAAAATTAATGCACTGGTTTTTGCATCAGACAAATGGCATCCGGGAGTAGTAGGTATCGTTGCTTCCCGGCTTGTTGATTTGTTCAACCGTCCGGCGTTTGTTATTAGTTTAAAAGACGGTATCGGCAAGGGATCCGGCCGCAGTGTTTCTGATTTTAATATTTATAAAGGAATTGAGAAGTGCGCCTCTTTATTACTTTCCTATGGCGGACATTGCCATGCCGCCGGCATTTCCATCAAAGAAGATGATATTGATGAGTTTGCCTGTCTTCTGGATGAAATAATTATTGACAGCGGTCAATTTTCCGATCTTGTTTCTCAAACAATTATTGATTCTGAATGCCGGCTTAAAGATATAAACTTTAGCTTAGTTAATCAGATGCAGATGCTCGCACCTTTTGGCAGTAAAAATCCGGAACCGGTACTGTGTGCGCGTAATATCAAAGTTTCATCACCTACTATTGTCGGTAATAATCACTTGAAAATGCATCTTGCCAGCAACGGCATGTCCTGCAATTCCATTTGGTTTGCGATGGGCGGCTATCTAAATAAAATTGCCGATACGCATGTTGATATCGCCTTTACCCCACAGATCAACCAATGGAACGGCTCTTCCGATATTCAATTAAAAATGAAGGATATGACGATTCTTCTTTAATTTTTGATATTTCTAAAAAGGAAGAATGCATGAATTTAGCAGTCAGAGCGGCATTATACAACGCTTTACTTTTCCCAGGCTGGGGACATTTTTATTTAAAAAAATATAAACGCGGAATGTTGTTTCTTCTCCCTGTACTGGCCGGAATGCTGGTGATTTGCGGGGCTGTATTTCAAATAGCTGTGCAGATTGTTAAGACAGCCCCTTTGAAAAAAGGAGAGGTAGACATAGCGGCAATTGTAAAATTATCTCTGCAGGCGGTAAGGGCAATTGATCTCGGTTATTTTTCCTTATTGGTGCTGATTATTGTTCTTTTATGGGCAGCGGCAATAATCGATGCCTACCTGATAGGGAAAAAGCGGATGCAGGAACATGACGTTCGTGAAAATCAACGCTAATTTAAATTTTGTTTCTGAATCCTTGTTTTCATCACAGCCAGCGTTTGCGGCGTCGATAGGCTTTCACATCTTTATATGATTTAGCAACGCCTGATGCCGCCATACCCAGATAAAATTCTTTTACGTCCGGATTTTCGGATAATTCTTTGGCAGTACCTTCCATAACAATCTTGCCGTTTTCCATAACATATCCGTAATGTGCAACTTGCAGTGCCATATTGGCATTTTGTTCCACTAAAATAATTGTAGTGGCGTGTTCTTCATTAATTTTTTTAATTATATTAAATATTTCTTTAACTACAAGAGGAGCCAGCCCTAAAGATGGTTCATCCAGCATTAAAAGCTGCGGATGGGCCATCAAAGCCCGGCCGATAACGAGCATTTGCAGCTCTCCACCACTGCAATATCCGGCAAGAGACTTTCTTCTGGCCACCAGTGCTGGGAAATAATTATAAACCAGTTCCAGGTCCTGTTTATACGGCTTGCCCATCCTTGTTGCCGTTCCGACTCGTAAATTTTCTTCGATAGTTAAATATTTGAACGGCTGGCGTCCTTCCAGTACCTGAATGATTCCCTGACGAGTAATATATTCCGGAGACTGGTTTTGAATGTTTTTATTCTCGTATATAATTGATCCATCCGTCACTTTTCCGTTCTCTGGTTTAAGTAAACCGGATATTGCTTTGAGAGTTGTTGTCTTGCCGGCACCATTGCTACCCAGAAGAGATACGATATGTCCTTTTTCCACACTCAAAGAAACGCCTTTTAATACCTGGATAACATCTGAATACACAACAGATATGTTATTTATTTGTAAAAGTATTTCACCCATAATATTCCTTACTCCCGCCAGCAGGAATAATCTTAAAATTACCAGCCCTGCTTTCATGCCGGTTTTCTAGTATGAAAATGGCCAAAGCCGAAAACTGGAGCGTATTATACGCCACAATTCAGCAAGCCCCCGTGGTTCCAGTAAAATAAATAAAACTATGGCCAGGCCGAAGACAAATTCCCGGAGCGGCGCCATATTCAAACCGGAGCTGGTGATCACTCCTATATTCATAAGCAAGCCGGTAATGTATCGCAAAAACTCGTTGAGCAGTGTAATGAATGTTGCACCGAAAATAGCCCCCGGAATATTACCCATACCGCCAATGATAACCATGGCAATATATTCTACGGAAAGACTGAGGTTAAAAGGTTCCGCAGTAATGCTCACCATATAATACGCCCAGAGCGCTCCGGCAAAGCCTGCATAAAAAGAGCTGATGGCAAAGGACAGCAACTTATATTTAAAAATCGGAATACCCATGCCTTCCGCCGCCCGGTCATTATCACGAATGGCAATAAAAGCACGTCCGTATTTGCTGCGCATGATATTGACTGCAAACCAGGTCATTAAAACCAGGCTCACAAATATCAGAAAGAAAAATGCCCTATCGCCGGCTATTTCCCAGTTAAATATTTTTGCCGCCGGGATGGTTATGCCCATTGTTCCTTTGGTCAGACTGTCCCAATGAACCAGAACATACTCAATTATAAACTGACCGGCCAAAGTGGCAATTGTTAAATAAAGTCCTTTCAGCCGTCCGGAAGGAATTCCGAAAACCATACCGACAAGAGCAGTGATAATGCCGGCTGCCGGAATGGCGAAGTAAAAACCAATCCCCAATCGGGTGGCCAGAATCGCCGCAGCATATGCTCCGACGCCAAAAAAAGCACCATGACCCAGAGATATTTGTCCTGTGTAACCTACAAGAATATTGAGACCAATTGCGGCAATGGCGGCAATACCGATAGTATTTAAAACATACAGCATATATGGGCTGACTATAAACGGTGCGGCAAAAAAGAATAACAGCAGAAAAATGCCCATGCAAATCCGGCCGTAGTCTGTTTCGAATATAGTTAGTTCCTGGGCATATTTTTCACGATAGTTGCCGCAGGGATGAAATGAAAATCTTCTCATCTAAACCCTCTCAATTTCCACAAGGCCGAATAGTCCGTAAGGCTTAATCAGTAAAATAAAGACCAGCACAATATAAGGTACTACATCACGCAGTGATGGTGATAAATAACCGCCGGTAAAAGTTTCCAAAAGCCCGATGATTATTCCGCCGATGATGGCGCCGCCGATACTGTCCAGTCCGCCTAAAATAACAACCGGAAAGACTTTTAATCCGATTGAACTCAAATCATGTACATTAACACCATTAATTATTCCCAACACTATCCCACTCATACTGGCAACAAGGGCGGCAATTGCCCAGGATAAAGCAAATACACGCCGGACATGAACACCCAATGAAAGAGCGGCTTTTTGATTGTCGGCGACCGAGCGCATATATATTCCCTGTGAAGATTTTTTAAAAAATAATCCGAACAAAACCAGAAACAGAACGCTGATAACCAGGGTTGCCGTATAAACGGGAGCAATGTAAATGGATCCCCATTGCAATGACATGGTTTCCGGCAGAAATTCCGGATAAGTGTGCAAGTTACCACCCCAGATAAGCAGAATAAATCCTTTGAACATTGCGGCCAGCCCAACCGTAAGCATGATGACAAAAATAAGTTTTTCTCCGATCAGCGGTCTTAAAAAAAATCTTTCAATGATAAATCCCAGGATAAAACAGCCGATCAGTGTCAAAATGAAAGCTATTAAAATAGGCAATTTCACCCAGGTGATCAGTGCTAAAAAGAAAAAAGCCCCTAAGGCCAGAAGCTCGCCATGAGCAAAATTGAGCACACTGGATGATTTGAAAATCATCACAAAACCCATGGCAGATATTCCATAAAGGAGCCCTACGCAAACACCGTTAACCAGCAATTGAAGAAAAAAATCCATTTTAGAATCCTCTTGATCAGACTTTTATTATATTTACTGTTGTTTCGATTTCACCGATACGGCCGTCACGGTAACGGACTTTACCCCGGACCGGAACATTTTTTTCATTGCGGTACATAGCTTCGATAATTTTAATATAAAGACCGTAAACGAAACGCCTTCTTACTTTACCCGTGCGGGTAAGTTCTTCTTCATCGGCATCCAGGAGTTTGTAAAGCAGAATGAATGTTTTGACTTTCATCAAGTCCGGCAATTGCTCGTTAACATTCCGCACCTCTTTCAAAATCAGTTCTTCGACCGCCGGCTGCTGAGACAAATCCATATATGTCGTATAGGGAATCATCCGCTCTTCCGCCCAGTTGCCGACATTTCCCATATCTATGTTGATCATCGCAGTTATAAAGGGACGGTTTTCCCCGAAAATGACCGCTTCTTTAATATAGGGGCTGAACTTTAAACGGGTTTCGATAAAATCAGGAGAAAAAGCTTCCCCGCTCTTATTGCGGATAATATCTTCTTTTCGGCCTATTATTAATAAATGACCGTCAGCATCAATGTAACCGGCATCCCCCGTTTTCAGCCATCCGTCCAGAAAAGCATTTTGTGTGGCCTGATAGTCGTTATAATAACCGGAAAAATTAGCAAGACTTTTTACCAGCACTTCCTGATCATCGGCAATTTTCACCTCGGTTTGTGGTAAAGGTTTTCCGACTGTTTCCAGCTTTACTTCCTTGTCCGGCTGAACCTGAAAGATCCCGCCGGCCTCGGTTAAACCATAACATTGCTTAAGATTCAAACCGACGGCGCGAAAAAAAAGAATTACGTCCGGGCTGATGGGATGACCACCGGTAAAAGCACTGCGGAAACAGGAACACCCCATTCGATCCAGAAGCGGGCGATAAACGAGGAAAGACATTAACTGATACAATAATTTTAAGGTTAGATGTATAGGAACTTTTTTGGCGGTTTTCCCGACAACTGCTTTGCCAATTCTCTCTCCAAGAAAAAATAATTTTCTTTTTAACCATCCGGCATCGGATATTTTTACCCGGATACGGGAAGCCATATCTTCCCAAAAACGAGAAGATGTAATAATCATGGACGGACCGATATCACGGAAATCTTCGAGCATTGTTTCGGCTGTCTCGGGAAAATTGACTGTCATTGCGCTCACGAGGGCAACACCCATACACCACATCTGATCTACTATCCAGGCCGGCGGTGATATCGACATCCAGTTTTCCTCCGGATTAATACCATTGGCTTCAGTCCATTGTCCGGCAATTGCGGATAAATTACGATGGGAAAGCATTGCCATCTTTGGAATACCGGTAGTTCCTGAAGTTTGGATCATTACGGCAATATCATCAGAACGACCTTTTTTTATTTCTTCTTCAATAAAATTTTTATTTTCCTGAAGAAATTTATCTCCTGCTTCCAATAAACGGGCGTAGCTTATCAACCATGGATCATTTTCGTAAGAAGTCATTCCGGTAGGATCGATATAAACAACTTTCCGAATATGAGGAAGCTTATCTCTGACTTCCAGAAGCTTATCTGTTTGTTCCTGATCCTGCACCACAACAATCGGAGAATTAATTCGCTTAATTGATGTGCACAATTCCTCGGCGACTGATGAGGTAAATAAATTGAGAGTTGTTGCTCCCAAAGCGTGTGCGGCAATTACCGAAAATAACCACTCCGGATGATTTTCCACAATCAGGCAAACCGTTTCGCCCCTCTTGAGGTTCAGGGCGGCCAATCCGCCGGCCGTCTTTTTCATAAAGCGATAATAATCATTCCAGCTGTACTTCTGCCAGATTCCGTAAGCCTTATCACGGATAGCGGTTTTACGATCGCCGTATTTAGCCGCATTACCGGCAAGTATCTGCGGAAGAGTATTTTCGTTCTCCATGTTTATTTGTCTGGTTGAATCCAAAATATTCCGCCTGTATTCCATTATAATTTTTCAACATCACCCAGATAGGCTTTAATTACTTCCGGATGACTGCTGATTTCCGCGGGTGTCCCCTCGCCCAGTTTTTCACCAAAATTCAAAACCATGATTCGCTGGGAAATGCTCATGACTATAGACATGTCATGTTCGACTAAAATCATCGTGAGTCTCCATGTTTTGTTTAATTCCATAAGGAAACGCACCATATCTTCTTTCTCTTCCAGGTTCATTCCGGCAAACGGTTCATCTAAAATGAGCAAGCGCGGTTCCAAAGCAAGAGCCCTACCCAATTCCACTCTTTTCATCATTCCATAGGGTAGAGAACCGACGGTTTTTTTGCGAATGGGCTGCATCTCCAAAAAATCGATTATTTCCTCCAGAATTTGCCGGTGCCGGATTTCTTCATTTTTTACCGCCCCGGAAAACAAGCAAGAGCCGATAAAGCTGTAACGGCAGTGGATATGACGGGCCAGAGTCATATTTGCGAGCACCGTCATACCGGGAAACAGCTCGATATTCTGAAATGTCCTGCCGATACCGACTCCCACTAATTCATGCGTATGCAAATTGGTAATATCCCGATCATTAAAAATTATCCGGCCTTTTTGCGGATGATAGAAGCCGGTAATACAATTAAGCAAACTGGTTTTACCTGCTCCGTTGGGGCCAATCACAGCCATCAATTCTCCTGTGTGAACATCAAGACTGACATCTTTAACGGCAGTTACGCCGCCAAAACTCAGGCTGAGGTTGTTGATGGCCAATTCGGCCTTTTTATCTTCTTCCCGCCGGTCGCTCATTATAGACGGCCGGCCACGAAAAGCTTTCATGTCTATCCTTGAATAATTACTTGATCAGTTTTATCTTGCTTTTTCCCGGAACATAAAAATTGGTAAGCGGCACGTATGTTCCGTCTTCCTTTACCTTTACCATCCGGGCAGTAAATGAACCACCATGATCTTCTTTAGTATAAGTAACTTTTGGTATCAAACCGCCGAAATCTTCATTTTGAAAAGACTCCATAGCGGCATTTATTGTTTCGGGGTTTATAGTTTTTGATTTTTCGTATGCACGGATAAACGCCCTCTCCATAATCATGCCGACGGCAACTCCCTCCCAGTAAGATGCGTCAAATTTTTCTACCGTTTTATAACGCTTCCAAAGCTCTTTCATTATGTCCATTCCAGAAGCTTTATCCGTCGGCAGTACTCCCGGAAATTGAATAACCAGGCGGTCACGAATCAATCCTTTGCTCATCTTAAAAAAATCCGGATCAGTTGATGTCCACGTACCTAAAAATAAAGGATTGTAATTAATACGATCCGAACTCTTAAAGGCAGTTATAATTGCCGATGGCAACATCTGCATGAAGATATATTCGGCGCCGGCTTTCTGCAGTCGCAGCAGCTCCGTGTTCAGATCAACTGTTTTCGGCGGAAATTCTTCAACTGCTACAATACTGATATTTAATTTGGCCGCATATTCTTTACTGGGTTCATGAATTGAACGGCCATAGGCATTATTATATGTAAGCAGTCCGACTTTCGGAGCACTATTCCCCTTATGGATTGCCCGGATATATTCCAATACTGCCTGGCAATCCATTTTATAACTGCCGAAAGGCAGATACATATACTCAATAGGTTTTTCCAGAATTTCCCAACTGGTGGAATAGTTTATGGTTGGTATTTTATATTTTTGCACAATCGGCTTTGCGGCCAGTCCTTCGCCGGCACCCCAGGTAGCAATCATGTCTACTTTATCCTGCAGAGCAAATTTCTGCACCGCGGCTACGGCTTCTGGCACCTTATAAGCAGTATCCACGGAAATCATTTCAATCTTGTTGCCGGAAACCCCACCTTTGACTTCATTGACATAACGGAAATAATCACGCTGACCTTTTTCATGAAACTGCCCCCAGGTTGATGCAGGTCCCGTCATATTTATAGCTGCTCCGACTTTTATAGCTTTGGCCAGGCCATCGGTATAACCGGCAATCAAGAAAACCGCGGCCATCATTCCTATCAACCAATTATTTTTTTTCATTTTACCCTCCCTTTTTATGATTCGAAAATTTATGACAAAAAAAAACCGTGGGCTGATATTCATCTGCCCACGGTTCATTTCCCTTTGGAAGTGGTCATGATCCTATCAGGCAGACCTTGGCGCTAAAGCTAAAAAAATAAAAAAAAGCTACCTGATAAGAAAATGATTTTTTAATCATATTTTTCATTAACCTCTTGGTTTTGGCATATAAAGCGAAGCGGTATTAAAAGTCAAGAAAAAAGTGAATGTTGTTGATTTAAAAATTTATTTCAGAGTTATAGGAAACAACGACTCCGAATTTACTCAATTCCCAGTTTCTCAATGCGATAGCGTAAGGAATCAAATGTTACCTGTAAGAGTTCACCGGCTCGTGTTTTTGATCCCTTAGCTTTTTGCAAGGCTTTTTCAATGAATTTTTTTTCTATTTTCCCCATTTCCTCATTCAAATTTATACCTTTATCGGGAATTTCGATATGCAGGTTGTTTATATCAGCGGCACTTGATGATAATAATAAATTTTCCGGTAAAATTATGTTGGAGCTTTCCATGGCCACACTGCGCTCAATAATATTCTCCAACTCGCGAATGTTACCAGGAAAGGCATAATTCATTAATAATTCCATGGCATAGGAAGATATTGTACGTATTTCCTTATTAAATTCCCGGGCATACTTTTCGATAAAATGTTTTGTTAATAATGGTATGTCCTCCTTACGCTCCCGGAGCGGCGGCATGTGTATGGGAATTACATTGAGGCGAAAAAATAAATCCTCACGGAAATCTCCCCTCTTAACTTTTTCCTCCAGGTTCTGATTGGTTGCGGAAATTATACGCACGTCAACTTTGATATCGTCAGCACCGCCGATACGCCGGAAAGTTTTTTCCTGGACAACTCTTAGAAGTTTAACCTGCAGGAGCGGTGATAATTCACCAATTTCATCAAGAAAAATCGTTCCTCCCCGGGCCATTTCAAAAAGGCCTGCTTTATCGTTATAAGCACCGGTAAAAGAACCTTTGGTATAACCAAAGAACTCACTCTCCAGCAGGTTTTCCGGTATTCCTCCGCAATTAATTACTACTATGGGCATTGTGGAGCGTGAAGAATTTTCATGAATAGCCCGGGCTATCAGCTCCTTTCCTGTTCCACTTTCGCCAAGAATTAAAATATTTGCCGGCGTATCTGCCACTTTTTTAATCGTTGCGTATATTTTCTGCATTTCCCGCGTCACCCCGATCATGCCGCAGAATGATAATTCTTCCTTTATGTGTTTCGTTTCATTTTTTTCATTGATTAAACCTTTTTTGAGAAGCGCAGAACGAACAATTCGCTTTAATTCATCAATACTGCCGCCTTTCTCCACATAGTCATAAGCTCCTTCTTTCATCGCATTGACGGCTGTTTCCCCTGACGCATAAGCAGTAACCAGAATGACTATTGTTTCCGGTCTCAGATCTTTTATGTTTTTCAAAAATTCAATACCATCGATCTTTGGCATTTTCAAATCCGTTATCACCAGATCAAAAGCGGTCTTGTGACAAATATTGAACGCCTTGGCCGGACCTTCGGCTGTGGTTACATCGTAACCTTCTTTAGTCAGCATTATTTCCATAAACTCCCTCATGCCCTGATCATCATCGACAACCAAAATCTTCGCCATGTAATCATCTCCCTTCAACGGAATCTATAGCCTGTATATAAATTATATGTTATCTTTTGCTCGGCAGCCACACTGTACAAACGGTTCCCTTACTAATGTCGCTTTCCATCTTGATTCTTCCACCATACCCGTCAACAATCCTGCTGACAATCGCCAATCCCAAGCCTGTTCCTTTATCCTTATTTGTATAAAAAGGCTCAAATATTTTTTGTAACTCGTTTTCATCAATTCCCGGACCTGTATCGGATATTATTAGTTCCACGACCTCTTTATTGTGATGAATTATTGATTTTACGTTAACAGATAGGATTCCACCCTCTTCCATAGCTTGAATCGCATTTAGCACCAAATTATGAACTATTTGCCGGATCTGTTCAGCATTGGCGTGAGTGGTTACTTTTTCCGTCAATGATGAATTTATTTTTATTTTACTTGTCCAGTCTTTGGATAGCTTTATATTTTCCAGAACATCCTGTGCAATCTCTGACACATTTATTAATTCCCTGACCTGGGGAATCGGCCGGGCCAATAAAAGAAAATCGCGAACAAAGTTATCCAATTGTTCTTTGCCGCGCACTATTATCTGCATCAAACGTTCGTCGGTATCTTTTAAATTCAGGCTTTGTCTTAATAATTCAATGGAACCGGTAATTGATGCCAGAGGGTTTCTCATTTCATGGGCAAGACCGGCAGCCATTTCACCGATCAACGCCAGTCGTTTACTTTTTTCCAGAGTTTCTTCCATTAATTTTATCTCTGTAAGGTCCTGAAAGATTAGGATACTGCCGATCTGCTTATCCTGTTTATCCCTTAAAGGAGAAGTTGAACATCCCAAATTAAGTTTTTTTCCATTTTTACCTTGAAGTATAATTTCCATCCTGTTTTTTGTTTGTCCCAACTTTCTTTCCGAAGGAGGGAAAACGGCAAGTTCCGGTAATACATCGGTAACCGGTTTATTTTTTACTGAAGAAAAGGGAAATCCCGTAATTTCTTCCGCTGCTCGATTAAAAGTCTTTATTGTACCTTTTAAATCAATGGTCATTACGCCAGTATCCACGGATTCAATTATGCTGCGAAAAAGTAAGTCCAGTTGATTAAATGCTGATTCTCTTTCCTGTAACAGGTGTCTCGTCTTTTTTTCCTGTTCAACAACAAAGCTTGCTAAAAATGCTAATACATAAAAGGATACAATATGTACCAATATGCGGATGAAAACATCTTCCGCCGTCAAATCGTAATTATGCTCCGTTGCTGGAGCAGAAGGGATGATTTTGTAAAACTCAAAATCCAAAAGCAAACCATAGAAGATGCCCGCAGCGGAAGCTATAATGAGTCCGCCGTAACGTCCGAGAAATATCACCGAGTATATTATCACCAGGGTATAGAGAACAGAATAATTGCTGTTTAAACTTCCCGTAATATAAACCAGCAACGTTACCAAAAGAACATCAACTGCCGATTGCAAATAAATATTAATTTTTAAATCTTTGATTATTCTTAGAAGCAGGATGTAGGCAATGGAGAAAAAGTATGTTGCGGCAATCATAAAATAAAGAAAGTTAAGCGTGCTTACGGATACCGGAAATCCTGTTTTCTTAATATCGATAAAAATAGCAACACCAAGAAACAGCGTAATGATGATTAGCCTGAAAATGATTAATAGGTTCAGTCGGGTTTTGTCTTTCTCTTCTATTGTAACTTCCCTGTTTTCTACCATTACTTTTTAATATCCTTTTTGACGCAAGATATTGCAAGGCATGCTATAATATTTTAATTATTTTGGCTAATAATTTTGATAAATCCTCGGGGGGGGATATAATGCGCAGACCGCTAACTTTCCCGTTTATCGGGTTGGGCACCGGAATCATTATCGGAAACTACATTGATTTTTCCTGCAACATATTACTTATCGCTCTGATTTTCAGCTGCACTTCCCTGTTTCTTTTTATGAGAAAACAATGGTGGACAGCCGTTTTTTTGCTGGTCTGCCTTATCACATTAATTATCGGTATTTTGAATATTCAAAAACAACAATATCTAGGCAATACGGATCGCCACATATCAAAGCATGTAAACTCCGGCCTAAAAGTCGTTGAGGGCATAATTGATGAAAGTCCGCTTTATTATGCGAATAAAAAAATCTTAACAGTTCACTGCATCAGATTGTTGGAAAACGGAGTTTATATCCCGGTTACAGGTCATGTTCGCCTTATTCTTTCCGGTGATTTGAATTTTTCCTACGGAGATTTTGTACGCTTCCAATCAGTTTTAAAAAAAATATCCAGCTTCAACAATCCTGGTAGTTTTGATTATGAACGTTATCTCCGGCGCCAGGGTATTTATGCAACAGGTTTTATTGCTGATTATTCCAGAATCGTGCTTTTGAGAAAAAATTCCGCAAGCAACATTCGAAGATGGCTGGAATCTTTTCGAATGTATTTAAAGCGGATTATTTATAACAATGCTCCATCGCCGCAAAGAGAAATTATTGAAGCCATGAGCCTCGGCAATCAAAATGAAATACCTGCAGCTATCAGAGATAGCTTTAACAAGACCGGCACGTCTCACATACTGTCTATTTCCGGCCTGCACATCAGTATGGTTGCGGCTACGGCATTTTTCTTCATCAGCATTATTTTAAAAACTTCCGAATATCTGATGCTGAAATTAAACGTAATCAAGCTATCGGCTGCGGTGGCATTTATTCTGGTATTAATCTATTCCCTAATCGCCGGTATGAGCATAACAGTAATAAGGGCTGCTCTAATGGCCGGGGTTTTTCTGTTTGCTTTAATATTGGATAAGCAACGTGATCTTTATAACACAATAGCCCTGGCCGGTTTAATTATCCTTATCATCTCACCGGAATCCCTTTTTGATATTTCTTTCCAGTTATCTTTTCTGGCTGTCCTTGCTATTATATACATCATTCCACGATTGGTAAACATTCCCCATCAAGATTTTTCTGTTTTTCCCGGCTGGATCCGAATTCCTCTACGATATGTGTATACTTCAATACTCGTATGTCTGGCGGCGACAGCAGGAACCATGCCTTTTATCGTTTTTTATTTTAACCGTGTCTCTCTGATGACAATTATCGCCAATTTAATCACAGTGCCTCTTTTAGGAACATTAACGCTGGCAATAGTGATGATTGTTCTTCTAACGTCATTCTTATCGCTGGCGATTGCGGGTTTTTTTGTTAAACTGGCCTCATTTTTTGTGCAGATATCTGTTGATGTAATAAATAAACTGGCCTCTGTTTCTTGGTCTACAGTAAATATTACAAAACCAAATATCCCGGAAATAATAGTTTTTTATTTATTCATTATGCTTCTTCTCAAATTTATCCAAGACAGAAAAAAAACCGGAATGAAGAAAGAACAAGGATATTTGATGAAAAATCCTCTGGTGTTCAAATATGCAATTATTTCCATGGTAATTTTTTTTATTGGTGATGCAATTTATCTTTCGCTGAACGATAAACTATCCCGTAATTTAAGGATAACAGCGATTGATGTAGGTCAAGGAGCCTCTGTTTTAGTGCGTTTGCCCGGTGGAAAAAATATGCTGATCGATGGGGGCGGCTTTGCAGACAGTTCCTTTGATGTCGGGAAAATGGTTATTGCTCCATACCTTTATCATGAAAGAATCAGTAAAATTGATACGGTAATACTTACTCATCCGCATCCCGATCATCTACTTGGTCTTTTTTATATATTGAATAATTTCGATGTCCGGGAATTCTGGAGTACGGATGCGGTTGGAGACGATGAAAACAATCCAATACTGCAACAAATTTTAAAAGAACAAAAAATTAAGCGATTTACCATCACCACTGATGCTTTGATTAAAAAGAACGGGAATGTTGAAATTATTTTTTTATGGCCTTCCCGGAGCGTCGCTGATGTAAACAATCTATCAGATAAAGCTATTAATAATACGTCTTTGGTATTCAAAATAAAATACGGGCAAATAAGTTTTTTAATAACAGGTGATATCGGTTCGGACGTTGAAAACACTCTTATCCGTTCGGGAAAGAATTTAAACTGTGATGTCCTTTTTATTCCGCATCATGGCTCCAATCATTCCAGTAGTATGAATTTTATCCGAAATACCGTTTGCCGTTATGCCATAATCAGTGCAGGTAAAGACAATGTCTTCCGTCATCCCCATTCACAAACACTGGTGCGTTATCAGGAAGCACAATGTCAAATTTTACGTACTGATAAAGACGGGGCAATAACTATGACAACAGACGGCACAAAATTGTACATGGAATCATTTATTAAACAAAGGTAAGTCCTTGCTGGTAAAACATATTTTTATTGCCAAGCTTATTATTATATGCTAACGAAACTTTTTTTAAAGTTGATAAACATACTATGGAAAAAATTACAGTAATAAAAGGCTTTAAAGACATCTTACCGGAAGATACTCCCATCTGGTGGCAGGTGGAATCAATTGCCCGGAAAGTATTCAGTTCTTACGGTTTTCGGGAAATCCGTATACCTATTATGGAAAAGACCGAATTATTCAAAAGAAGTATCGGTGAGACAACCGATATCGTGGAAAAAGAGATGTACACCTTTCGCGACCGTGATGAAGAATTGCTGACATTGCGTCCGGAAGCCACCGCATCCGTTATCCGCGCTTACATTGAACACAACATGCCGTCTTCCGAGCAAATTACCAGGCTTTTTACCATCGGCCCCATGTTTCGCCGGGAAAGACCGCAAAAAGGACGTTTCCGTCAATTTCATCAGATCGATGCTGAGCTTTTTGGCGCTGATGAACCGCAATCCGATGCCGAAGTTATTCTGATGTTGGTTCATTTTCTCGAATCAACGGGACTTCCGGAAATGAGTCTGGAAATCAATTCCCTGGGTTGTAAATCATGCCGGCCTGTTTTTTCCGAAGCAGTGGTTGATTATTTAAGAGGATCGGAAGAATATCTTTGTGCTGATTGCCGGAGACGCATGCATACAAACCCGTTGCGTGTCTTTGATTGTAAAGTAGAAAGCTGCATCACCATTATCGAGAAGGCTCCGCAAATATTGGATTATCTTTGTCTCGAATGTAAAAACCATTTTGCTCAGGTTAAAGCTTATTTGAATGCTTTAAATATAAAATACGTGGTCAACCCAACAATGGTGCGGGGCCTGGATTATTACACTCGAACAGCGTTTGAAGTTAAATCAGGATCGTTGGGAGCACAGAATTCCCTGGCCGGCGGCGGCAGGTATGACGGTCTGGTCAGCTTCCTGGGAGGACCGGAAGTTTCAGGTATTGGATTTGCAGTGGGCTTTGAGCGGCTTCTTGCCTGTCTGCCTGCTGATACCGAAATAAGCCGTTACAAAACGGAGTTGTTCATAGCTGCACTCGGTTCCCGTGCCCAAAAAATCGGTTTTAAATTGGCCTGTGAATTACGCCGGGCGGGAATTTCCGCAGCAATGGATTATTCCGACAAGAGTTTGAAAAGCCAGATGAAACGCGCCGACAAACTAAACAGTGCCTATACTCTGATTATGGGGGATAAGGAAATCGAGAATAGACAGATCGAACTGCGAAACATGAGTACTAAAAACCAGCAGGTCTTGCCGTTCGGAAATTTGCATGAATCGATAATTAATATTATTAAAGAGAGAGGTAAATAACCTTGGTCAGTTTTTTAACAAAAGATAAAAGAACGCATTATTGTGGAGAGCTGACGCTTTCTGATTTAAATAAAGAAGTGATTTTAATGGGCTGGGCTCACCGCCGGCGTGATCACGGCGGCGTAATATTTGTGGATCTGCGAGACCGGGAAGGGATTGTACAAGTTGTTTTCAACCCCGATGCCGGTAGCTCCGTTCATGATCTGGCTCACAAAATCCGCTCGGAATTTGTATTGGCGGTTAAGGGTCTCGTACAAAAAAGACCTGACGGCATGAATAATTCAGCTCTGAAAACAGGTGAAATTGAAGTTATTGTTTCGGAGATGGAGATATTGAATGAATCCAAAACACCTCCTTTTTCTTTTGATGACACCGAGATCTCGGAAAATGTTCGTCTTAAATACCGTTATCTGGATTTACGCCGTCCGGCTATACAGCAAAATCTATTTTTACGAAACCGTCTTGCCGCCTCCACCCGCCATTATTTCGAACAAAACGGCTTTGTTGAGGTAGAAACCCCCCTCTTGGGAAAAAGCACTCCGGAAGGTGCACGGGATTATCTCGTCCCCAGCCGGATCAATAAAGGTACGTTTTATGCGTTGCCGCAATCCCCACAGATATTCAAACAATTACTGATGGTATCCGGTTTTGATCGTTACTATCAGATTGCCAAATGTTTTCGCGATGAAGATTTGCGTGCCGACCGCCAGCCGGAATTTACGCAAATTGACGTGGAAATGTCCTTCATTACGGAAGAAGATATTATGCAGATTATGGAAGGATTAATGGCAAAAATATTTAAAGACTGCATGGGACGGGAAATTCAGCTTCCCCTTCCCCGTATTACTTACAGAGATGCAATAAACCGTTATGGTAAGGACAATCCCGATGTTCGTTTTGGTATGGAACTCGTTGACCTGACATCCATCGTCAAAGATTCCGGATTTAAACTTTTCAAAGAAGTTGCAGATGGTGGAGGCATTATCAAGGCCATTAAAGTGGAACAGGCAACCGTACTTTCGCGTAAAGATCTGGACGGATTAAAAGATTATGTTGCCGTTTACGGTGCTAAAGGCTTGGCCTGGGCAAAAATAAACAGCACTGACTGGACGTCACCCATATTTAAATTCCTCAAACCGGAGGAAACCAAAAAGATCAATGAGACCATGAACTCAAAAGAAGGTGACGTAATTTTCTTCGTTGCCGACAGTCCCCGTATTGTTAATGATTCATTGGGTAATTTAAGGATACACCTGGCCAAAAAATTAAATTTAATCGATCCTGACGCACTGGCATTTACCTGGATTACGGAATTTCCGCTTTTGGAATACTCTGATTCGGAAAAGCGCTTTGTCTCTACGCATCACCCTTTCACATCGCCTTTTCTGGAAGACTTACCGCTGCTTGCCTCCAATCCCGGAAAAGTACGTGCGCGTGCATACGACCTGGTTTTAAACGGTTCGGAAATCGGCGGCGGCAGCATTCGTATTCACCGCAAAGATATGCAGGCTCAGGTATTTTCAGCTATCGGTTTATCTGATGAAGATGCCCGTTCTAAATTCGGCTTTCTGCTGGAAGCGCTTGAATATGGCGCACCTCCCCACGGCGGCCTTGCTTTCGGACTTGACCGATTGACCATGATAATGACCAAAGCCGAATCCATTCGAGATGTCATTGCCTTTCCAAAAACGCAGAAAGCATCCTGTCAGATGTCGGATGCCCCTTCCAAAGTAAGTGTTGAACAATTGATGGAACTTTCAATAAAAATTGTTTAAATGCAAACCAGTGGAGAAGAAAATGGTAAAATGGAATAAAGAAAAAAGGTTACTCAATCGGCAACAAAGCAAATTTTGGAAATTTGAATTAAGAGATGTTGATGAGCCCAATCTGCTCAAGGATATGTTTCCCTATACTGAAGTCAGCCGAATTGTTTTTGATGACAAAATAATTCCAATAAGTCCACCGGAAGAAATTTTTATCACCGATACGACATTTCGTGATGGTCAACAATCCAGACCACCGTATTCAGTTGAACAAATCATCGAAATTTTTAAGCTCTTGAATAAACTGGGCGGCCCTAATGGAGTTATCCGGCAAACCGAGTTCTTTCTTTACAGCAAAAAAGACAGAGAGGCCGTGGAAGAATGCCAGAAACTGGGATTCAAATACCCGGAAATAACCGGTTGGATCCGTGCCGCCAAAGAAGACATCCACCTTGTTCATGAAGCAGGTATGAAAGAAACAGGTTTACTTACATCTGTTTCCGATTATCACATTTTTCTTAAATTGAACAAAAAACGCAGTCAGGCTATGGATGATTATCTTGGTATAGTTAAATCCGTTCTGGATTTCGGTATTGTTCCCCGTTGTCATCTTGAAGATATCACCCGGGCAGATATCTATGGTTTTTGCATTCCCTTTGCTATTGAACTTATGAAACTACGGGAAGAAAGCGGCATAGATATTAAAATAAGACTTTGCGATACTATGGGTTACGGAGTGACTTATCCCGGAGCTTCACTTCCCCGCAGCGTGGATAAGCTGGTTCGCTCATTTATCGATGAAGCAGGCGTTCCCAGTCATCTCCTGGAATGGCACGGACACAATGATTTCCATAAAGCAATGATCAATGCGACAACAGCCTGGCTTTACGGCTGTAGTGCGGCAAATTCCACGTTATTGGGGCTGGGCGAACGGACCGGTAATCCCCCCATCGAAGGCTTGATTATGGAATATATTGCGCTCAAAGGTCATACCGATGGTATTGATACTACAGTTATTACCGATATCGCCGAATATTTTGAAAAAGAAATCGGAGTAAAAATCCCTCATAACTATCCTTTTGTCGGTGCGGAATTCAACATCACCCGGGCTGGTGTTCATGCCGACGGACTGATCAAATGTGAAGAAATTTACAACATCTTCGACACTGCCAAAATTTTAAAACGACCGATCGTTACAATGGTAACTGATAAATCCGGCAATGCCGGTATCGCTTTCTGGATTAACCAGCATTTTAATCTTAAAGGCGAAACGGCAATAGATAAAAGACATCCGGGCATTTCTAAAATAAACAAATGGATTACCGAGCAATACGACTCAGGCCGCAGTACTTCCATTTCTCCCGAAGAATTGGAAAAGAAAGTCCGCAAATACCTGCCGGAGTTATTTATGTCCGGTCTGGAAAAGATTAAATCCGCCGCTGAGAAAGCAGCTATTGATGCTGTAAATCGGATCATTGAGCACCCGAAAATGAAAAGCATGAAGCCCGGGATACAGGAACCTCTGATGCAGAAATTTGTAGATGAGAATCCTTCCATTCAATTTGCTTATATTGTCGACATGAACGGCCGTAAAACAACGAAAAACATCACCAACATCGCCGATCGCGCCAAATATGAAAACTATGGAGTCGGCACGGATCAATCCGACCGCGAGTGGTTTATCAAGCCGTTGCAATCCGGCAAGATACATGTAACCGATTTTTTCATATCAAAATTAACCGGAGTATTGTGTTTCACGGTTTCGTCTCCTATTGTCAACGATAAAGATGAAATGATCGGTATTTTCGGAGTGGATATTCAATTTGAAGACTGGGTAAAGAGAGCGGAAGACCTGAATGATACGGATCAGATTGCTCTGCGTGCTGAATACGAGGAAGCTAAAAGCAAAGCAAAACACGGGCATAATCGCCGCTGATTCTTAAAGTTACAAATAAACCGTTAAAATTCGGCATACAATGTCCAATGTTCAAATGGCCGTGTATCGTCTTGAGACGACAGCGGTGTTATTTCCCGAATAAATCGGGACGGCGACAACGTCAGCGTGCCCGAAGAGCGCGTGTAATCAATAACCGGAGAACTCAGGTAGAGTTGATCTTTTGCCCGGGTGACCGCAACATAAAAAAGTCTTCTTTCTTCTTCTTCACCACCTGGCTCTTTCAATGCTCTCTGCAAGGGAATCATCCCTTCCGTACACCAGATTAAAAATACATAGGACCATTCCAGACCCTTGGCCTGATGGATTGTACTTAAAATCACCTTATCTTCTTTTTGCTGTTCCACCTGCTCTTCATCTCTGGACATATTGGTGAGCAATGCCAGCTCATTTAAGAAATCATCCATTCGGGGAAATTTCGCAGAAAAATTTCCCAGTTGAATTAAATCTTCTTCGCGGGATGAAGCGTCGGAATAATTATCCTGGAGATAAACCCGGTAACCGCTTTTGTTTAATAAAATATCGATTATTCTTTCCGGTGTACGATCCTGCGGTTGTATATCCAATAATAATTTGATCGTTTTGCGGCAATCTTCTATTCCCGGTTTTGCCTGTTTGGGTGTTAGTTTTATAAATTCATCATGAAATATTTCCTCTAAAGGATTATCTTTCCCTGCCAGATATTTCCATAATTTTTCAATAGTTACCCTGCCGACTTTAGGGTACATAATAAGAAGACGCCGCCAGGCCAGTTCATCTAATGGATTAACGATAACCCGCATGTAAGATGTTACATCCTTGATATGAGACTGCTCAAAAAAACGGATCCCGGAACGAATATCAAACGGAATATCGCGTCTCACCAACTCCATTTGTAATTCCATGGAATGATAATGGGCACGATAAAGAACGGCAATTTCTTGGAGCGGCACTCCGCTGCGGTAAAGTTCGGTAATTCGCTGAGCCACAAAATCAGCCTGTTTGAGAACGTTTTGCGCCGAAACCATTACGGGTCTCATTCCGTTTGCGCGGACAGCCCTTAATTCTTTAGGAAATTGATTTTCATTATTGGTAATGCTTAAATTTGCCAGATGTAGTATCTGCGGTGTACTACGGTAGTTTGTTTCCAGCTTGAATATTTTGCAATCCCGGTAACGATCGGGGAAATTGATGATGTTGCTGAAATTGGCACCGCGGAATGAATAAATACTTTGCGAGTCATCACCCACGACCATAACATTTCTGTGTACCGATGCCAGAAGATCAATTATATCCGCCTGGATAATATTTGTATCCTGATATTCATCAACAAGAACATGGACAAATCTATCGGCAAGTTTATTTAATAAATCAGGATTGTCCCTGAGCAACATACGAAAATTGCAGAGCAGATCATCGAAATCCATCACGGAGAGATCTTTTTTCTTTTGCATATAGAGACAGGCAATTTGATTAATTTCATTTATTAAATGCAAAAAGAACGGGTATCTTGTCTGCAGTACATCTTCCAATGTGCTTTGAGTATTGAGAGCCAGACTGATAATTTCGGAGATCACATTGCTTTTGGGGAATTTGCTTAATTTCGGATCAATTTTCAATTCAGCCAGACAGGAGGAAACAAGCTGGCGGGAATCTTCGCTGTCAATAATCGAAAAATTAATCTTATAACCGGTATGCCCGGCGTATTTTCTTAAAAGGATATGCGCAATATGATGAAAGGTGCCGCCGAGAATCTTGCCGGTATAAGAATTGAGGATATTTTCCACACGGGTGAGCATGGAACGTGCAGCTTTATTGGTAAATGTTGCCAGTAAAATGCGCTCCGGCTGAATACCACTCTCCAGCAAACGGGCAACACGATAGGTTAAAGTACGGGTTTTACCGCTTCCTGCTCCAGCCAGAACAAGAAGCGGCCCGCCTTCTTCCATTACAACCCGATACTGCTCGGAGTTAAGCTCTTTCTCATAATCAATCATTAAACACGAGCCAACATCTTTGAATACGGCATGCCTTTCTTGTTATTACAGGGCTTTTTTAATTTCGGCAACCGTGTCTTTTGAGCTCAAAGAAAGAAAATTCTTCAGCAATCCCTCTTTCTCATAGAAACCGATAAGCGGTGCCGTTTTTTGATTGTAAGTTGTGAGACGGTTGGTAATTGCTTCTTCAGTTTCATCAGCTCGTTGAATAACCGGACTGCCGCATTTCTTGCATTTGCCGCCTTCCGCAGGAGGATTACTTTTGATATTGTATATTTCCTGACAGGAGGAATTGGAACAGGTTCTTCGGGTCGTCAGACGATCTAAAATAACATCCCGGGGCACGTCCAGATTAGCGACAAAATCCATTTTAATCCCGAGTTTTACGAGCAGTCTTTTCAGATCTTCCGCCTGAGGAATGGTTCTGGGAAAACCGTCAAGGATAAAACCTTTCTGACAATCGGGTTCCTGCAGACGCGCCTCCATAATCTGCATAATTAAGGAATCGGGCACAAGATCACCCCTGTCCATATATTCTTTGGCTTTCTTTCCCAGTACTGAACCTTCCTTAACTGCGGCCCGCAAAATATCTCCTGTTGATATTTGCACGGAACCGTCATATTCTGTAAGAAGTTTTGCTATCGTGCCTTTGCCTGCACCGGGAGCACCTAATAAAATTATTTTCATGATTTCCTCCGTAAATTTAATCTAATTAAACAAGTTGCGCTTATAATGGAAAACGTCTTATTGGTCAAGGCAATATAGCTTTTTGATTATATCCCTGCCGAACAAACACCTATTTTCCACCTCTTGCCCAGAAAACCTCTTTCCCATTGACATACCAAAGCTCTTGCCTTATACTCCGCCCGTCAAAAGCAATACTTTATCAATGCAGTATTGATGGCCTTGTTTCCCATTTTGATAAAACGGTAAACAAGGCAAAGTAATCTTCAAATAGCTTAAAATATTCCAAAAAGGAGCAAAGAAATTATGAAGAAAATAGGGACTGTTTTATCGCTGGTTTTATTAGCTTTAGCTTTGGTCGTTTCACCTGTTCTGGCCAAATCAAGCTGGAACGCCAACTCTGTTTGGCCTCCCAAGAATCATCACAGTATAGGCCTTAACGACTTTGCCGACAAAGTTAAAAAGGCCACCAATGGAGATCTGGAAATTGTCGTTCATACAGGCGGTGCTTTGGGCTATAAAGGCCCGGAACTTCTCAAGACCGTCCGCGATGGTCTTGTTCCCATTTCCGATATGCTGATCAGCGGCGTAGCCGGAGATGAAAAGCTTTTTCAGATTGTAACTTTGCCTTTCCTGGTACGCGACTTTCAGGAACTCCGTACACTGCTCGAGATTTGCCGTCCCTACTTTGATAAAGCTGCGGAAAAAAAATGGAAGCAGAAAATACTCTATATCGCCCCCTGGCCCGGTGCGGGACTCTGGACCAAGAAGAAAATCACTACATTGGAAGAGATGAAAGGTCTTAAAACGCGGACATATGACAAGAACGGTGCACTGGTCATGGATGCCGTCGGTGCCACTCCGCATGCGCTGCCTTTCAGCGAGGTTTATACATCTCTCCAGACCGGCCTTATCGATTCAGTTATGACTTCCACACCAACAGCGGTGGACGCCAAATTCTGGGAGGTTCTCCAGTATTACCAACCCCTTAATATAACCATCGCCACAGACATGGTGACAGTAAATCTCAATTCGTTCAACAAACTTCCCAAGGACCAGCAGAACGCCCTTTTAAAAATCGGGAAAGAGATGGAAAATGCAATGTGGGATAATGTCCCCAAAATTGATAAGGATCAGGAAGCCATTTCCAACAAAAACGGAATTGTCACTGTTGCCCCCGACAAAAAACTGATTGCCGACCTGGAAAAGATAACGGAAAATATTCGTCAGGATTGGCTGAAAACAGCACCTCCCGAAGGCAAGAAAATCTACAGTGACTTTATGAAAAAGGTAAAAAGATAAAAGTTTTCACAGTCAACTGGAAACAGGTGCTCCGGCTGTTTGTCTTGCGGAGCACCTTTCTATCTGCGGACCTTTTCCGGCACTATTTTGTCGTTCTTCAGAAACAAAATTGCCGTCTGGAAGTAAACTTAAAAATCGTTTTACTGACAGGTAAGTAATATGAAAAAGATCATTAATACCATCGATGCCATTTCCGGTATCGGTGGCTGGACATCCGGTATTCTGATGACAGGAGCCTTAGTACTGGCACTTGCTGAAATTGCCATCCGGACTTTTTTCAGCGGAACGCTTTATATCGCCGATGAATATTCCGGTTATCTTATGGCATTGGTAACATTAATAGGTCTGGCTTATACCCTGCGTGAACGTGGCCACATCCGGATGATGTTTCTTGTCCACATTCTGAAAGGCCGAACAAAAACTATTTATAATATGATTTGTCTGGCAATTGGATTTTTATTTTGCATCGCATTTACATGGTTTACCGGAGAGTTTTTCTGGGACTCCGTGGTAAATGAAACCCAGTCCATGCAGTTGTCGGAAACATATCTCGCCCTCCCACAAGCTTTTCTTCCTCTTGGAGGTATCCTTCTTACACTGCAATTTTTGTCTGAATTACTCAAAGGTGTAGCAGTACTTCGCAATGATATAGAGGGGTTACATATTTACGAGGAAGTTGACGAATTGGGACGTTAGGAAATGGAGCAATAATTCATGCACATTGATCTGGGACCGGCATCGGCGGTTATTCTCGGCTTACTTATACTCTTTGTAGGCGGCTCCATATGGATAGGAATCGCTCTGTTTCTTGTAGGTATCGGCGGTTTTTTTGTTTTTACCGACATTTCCTTCGGTTCAATCCTTGCCAACATTGTCTGGAACAACACAAGCGGTTCCGCCATGATGGCCTTGCCGTTTTTCATCTGGATGGGGGAAATCCTCTTTCGGAGCAGGATTTCGGAAAACCTTTTCCGGGGGTTATCTCCCTGGATGGATTCCATTCCCGGACGTCTTGTGCATGTCAATATCTTTGCCTGTACTTTTTTCGCGGCGGTGAGCGGATCGTCGGCTGCAACCACTGCAACAGTAGGTAAGATAACCGTTCCGGAACTGAAAAAAAGAGGTTACGATCATGATCTGTCCATTGGCTCCCTGGCCGGTGCCGGAACTTTGGGGTTCATGATTCCGCCCAGCATGATGATGCTGGTTTATGGAATTATTGGAGATGTGAGCATTGGCAAGCTTTTCATTGCCGGCTTCATTCCCGGATTTATGATTGCCTTCATGTTTAGCGCTTACATCCTGACCCGCTGCCTCATCACCCCGAGTTTAGCCCCCCGGGGTGGAGAACTCCACTCCTGGAAGGATCGTGTGCAAGCCCTTCCTGCAATCGCTCCGGTCGTAATACTGGTTCTTTTTGTTCTGGGAAGTATCTACATGGGATGGTCAACGCCTACCGAAGCCGGTGCCATCGGTGTCCTGGGAGCCTTCTTTTTTGCCACCCTGACTCGCAGTTTAACGTGGAACGTCTTTAAAGCAAGTCTGCTGGGAACCGTCAAAACCAGTTGCATGATCATGATGATTGTCATGGGTGCATCCTATCTATCAAATGTCATAGGTTACCTTGGTATCACCAAAGCACTGACACAATATGTGACTACCCTCAACCTTTCTCCATTCATCCTGATTATCATTCTCTCGTTTCTTTATCTTATCCTGGGCTGCCTGGTTGATGGTTTTTCTATGATCGTTATGACGACACCGGTTGTACTTCCACTTATCGAAGCGGCTAAATTTGATCCCGTCTGGTTTGGAATTTATTTAGTCTTAATGATTGAGCTGGCGCAGATTACTCCGCCGGTGGGATTTAATCTCTTTGTAATCAGTGGTTTGAATAATGATGACCTGCTGAGAATTGCCAGGGCTGCGTTTCCTTTTTTCCTTATTATGTTACTAGCCACATTCTTAATCACCGTTTTTCCGGAAATAGTTTTGTATCTGCCTAATAAAATGAAGTAGTATCTAAATCAACAAAATATGACAGGTATCATTTACGATAAACACCAGGTGTTTTATAGAAAAGATTTAAGTCTATCTCGTCTTTCTTCCCAGAGTCGCTCCGCCTCATCCATCTCTATCCTTCCAAAGATGACTTGATCTTCCGGTATCAGATGAGCTAAACGATCAAGATCAGCTCTCACCACTCGGGCAATCCGGGCATAACCTCCGATTGTTCGTTCATAAAGCATGATAATAGGCAGGCCGTCTCCGGGAATCTGTATCGTGCCGGGCAAAATACCCTCGGAAATGATGCTTTTTTTAACACCATCACAAAAGGATAATTGCTCACCTGTAAGACGAATACCTGTCCGGTTGCTGTTTACTGATACAGTATATTCCGTCCTGCTTTCCCTGTCCGCAAATGTCTTTTGTGATTTTTCCGTAAAAAAAGAATGTTCCGGTCCGTCAGTAATACGCAGAAAATGCGGAGATTTCATCTCTGGTATTTCTTTATCTGGAACTACACCAAGCGGTACGGAATAAATATCATTTATTTCTATCTGGTCACCACCTTTCAAACTACGGCCTTGATATCCCCCAAAACTGCACTCCAGATTCGTGGCATAACATCCGATAACTCGCGGAAGTGACAGCTTTCCGGTAAAGCCAAGATAATACCGGAATCCTTCCGTCACTTCATGGACAGTTAGAATGCTCCCCGCTTCCGCCGCAAAAGATGCCCATGGACTCAGTGACCGTTCATCCAAAGATGCTCTAACTCTGGCACCGGTTATCGCACAGATCATGTCCTGATGAAATTTAATGCTAAACCCGGCACCTATAATTTCCAGAGCCGGTGCATTCTCGTCTTGATTCAGTAAGCAGTTGAGAACATTATATGCAAACTTATCCAACGCTGCAGATGGCGGTACGCCGATAGCGGCATAGCCATAACGGCCGCTGTCTACTACACAGGTCATCATTCCTTTGTTGAGAATTTCAATCATATGCTGATAAACTTCACTTTGTCTCCTATCCGCAGGAGGCTGTATGGTTCCTTCTCATAATTAAAAAAGCGTACATCCGTGTGTCCGATGATCCGCCATCCGGCGGGCGAGGGAAACGGGTACACTCCGGTTTGACCCTGGGCAATGCCAACAGATCCCGCTGCAATTTTGGTTCGTGGTGTCTCTAGCCGTGGAACTTGGATGCGCTGATCAAGTGTCCCCAGATAAGGGAATCCCGGTGTGAAACCAACAGTGTATACAGTATAAATTATATCGGAATGGATGGCAATCACATCCCTCTCTGACAATCCGGTCTGTTCACAGACATTTTTCATATCCAGTGCTTCCGGACCACCATAGTGAACGGGAATTTCCTGAAGTGTCGATTCCGGCGTATTGCCGGGACGGAGCGCTTCCTCTTCTTTTTCTTCAATCAGAGAAGACAGACGTGCAAAATTCGTCCGTTCAGTGTTGAAGTGAATAAGACAGGACCTAAAACTTGGTGTATAATCAATGACCTCTGGAAGATCCAACGATTTCATATAAAAATAGAAATTCCTTACTTTTTCATGAACACTTAAATCAATGTCATTACCAAAGAGTACACGGATACCGTCTTCTCCAAATCGCGATATGGTCATTTTGAATGGATTTGTAGAAGTAGTCATTTGGGAATAATTTCTCCCAACGGCTTAATTTGAATTCCTTCTCTCTTAAAGGCATTGACAATCATCTTTGCCGCCTGAATGCTTTGCAGGTTATCTCCGTGGATGCAAAGTGTATCAATATCCATGTCGAGCCACTGGCCATTGATACTGACGACACCGCTTTTTACCACCATCTCAACGGCTCGCTTCGATATTTGTTCCGGATCATTCAAAACACTGCCGGAATGCGTACGGGGAGCAAGTTCTCCTTCATCGGTGTACTGGCGGTCCGGAAAAGCCTCAAGTGCAATACGCAATCCCTCGCGGCGTGCTTTTTCCTTAAGTAGAATGGTCTTCCCGGTGGCAAGTGTCAAAAAAACAGGGTTGCCGAATATCTTGCTTACCTGACGGACAAACTGGAGAAATAAATCAGGTTGATTTACGAGATTGTTGTAAAGTGCTCCGTGAAGTTTTATGTGTTGCAGAGACATGCCGTGCTTTTGTAAAAAACCTTGAAGAGCACCGGCTTGATAAACAACGTAATTATCCATTTCTACAGGGCTGATATCCATAAATCGACGGCCGAATCCCAGAAGATCAGGATAGCCCGGATGTGCTCCGGCGCCGACATGATGTTCTTGACACAGACGAACAGTCCGGTCCATGACCATCGGATCAGAAGCATGAAAACCACAGGCGATATTGGCTGAAGATATACATTTTATTACATCTTCATCCCGGCCCAGGCTGTAAGCCCCGAAAGACTCTCCCATATCGCAGTTGATATCGACGACATTAGCCATGTTGAACTATCCTTTATTAAAACAGATGAAATTATTTAATATCATATTTAACACATGCCTGCTGCTTACGGCAAATAAATTCTTAATAATACTTTTTCCGGCAAACATCGCTATGTCCTTCCCGCCGCAGCAAATGCTTTTATCAGAAACTAATTTTGATTCAAATTTTGTATTTTGATTTCGAAAAGTTCCGGCCAATGTTTTCCCGTGATAAAAATTCTGTCACCTTCCTGATCATAAGCAATGCCGTTTAAAACGTCTCGCCTGCCTTGATTCGGAAGAATTTTATACAGTCTTCTTAAATCAATCCATCCCAATACATTTCCGGTTTGTGGTGAAATCCGGACAATAATAGCTTCCGTAAAAATATTTGCCCAGATTTCTCCTTTAATATATTCCAATTCATTCAGATTGGTTACCGGTATTTTATTTTTATCATGTACTTCTATTTTCCCTACAATTTTAAATAATTCCGGTTCAATTAAAAAAATTGTCGACGATCCGTCACTCATAAACAGAGTTTTACCGTCGGTAGTAAGCCCCCATCCTTCGCCGGAATAGGAAAATTTCCTTATCTCCCGAAAAGTATTTAAATCATAAATAAAGCCTTCTTGATTTTTCCAGGTGAGCTGATAAATTTTATTATTGAGAATTGCCAAACCTTCGCCAAAATATTTTTCTCCGAGTTTAATTTCCTTGATCACCCTGCCGGATTCAATTTCAATTTTTTTTAAAGAAGAATTACCGTTCAGGCCGGTTGATTCATATAAATACCCCTTGTGATAAACAAGCCCCTGGGTAAATGATTCCGGGTTATGGGGAAAGGTACTGGCAATAACGATATCGGATATGGAGTCTCTATTCGTACTTAAATGATGAAAGATTGAAAGATTTTGAGCAATGGATAATTTTGGTTCCAAAACACTGCTGAGTAATATCAGCAACAGCAAAAACATACGGCCAATATTTCTTTGCATTTAATGCCTGCCCCGGTAAATTTCGTTGACTGTTTTATCCAGTGTGAAGTTAACAACATTCCTTCCGCTTCGTTGCAAGCGGGGCGCACTTTAATCAAAATAACTGCAACTGCCGGCAATCAATAAAAACCAATTTCCTTCGCATATTCAAATTGCCGCTGCCAGGGTATGTTCTGGTGTGCTTTTTCTATCGCTTCAGCACCGATAAGTGCAATCGATTCGTCATCGGCCGCAACAGGATGATAAGAACTGATAAATCCTTTGTCTTCGGAAATTTTCTGATGATCTCCCGGCAGACAATCGCATTCCGCAACAATATTAATTAAAGCATTGACAACGACCGTTTTATTCTGGATTAATCTCCAGATTGCAGCGGCCGTTTCGATGAGCTTTTCCTGGAATACTTTAATATCGGTATTCCATATTATCTTCAATGCCATTTCCGGACACATGGCTATGCATTGTGCACAACCAATGCATTTGCTAAGATCATAGACGGGAAAATTATCGATATCCATTGTTGCCGCACCACTCGGACAGATATCGGCACATTCGCCGCACTGTATGCATTTATCCTTGTTCAGCTTCGGTTTCGCATCAGCATGCATGCGTTGTTTTTGAGCGCGGGAGGCAAACCCCATAGAAATATTCTTTATAGCACCGCCATATGCCGCTTCCAGATGTCCCTTAAAATGAGAGAAAATTACGAACCCGTCGGCATCTTGAACTATTTTAGCCGCCTGTACCGTTTTAAAATGTTTAAACCCGGCCGGCAGGTCAGTGGTATTTTTACCATCAAGGCCATCGCCGATTTTTACAGGGCATCCCAGAAATTTTTCCGTGAAACCATGCTCTGCTGCCGTAGCCAGAGATTCACTTCCTTCACGTCGTCCGCCTGAGTATAAAACCGTTGTATCAACGACAAATGGTTTCATGCCTCCCGCCTGAAGCCACTTTACAATTTCTCTGGCATAAACCGGCGACAGATAATTTTTGTTGCCCTTTTCACCCCAGTGCAGCTTGATACCGACACTGTCTCCGCTTTTGAATGGCTTTTTAATTTTATCTAAAACAGCATTAAGAGCTTCAATTCTTGTTCCCTCTATAGATGAACATTCCTGAAAATGAATTATTTTTTTCATAAATTCCCCTGATGTGTTTTAAGGCAAGGTGGAAGCTGGAATACCTTACCTGATTATCTTTAATGTTCAAATAAACCTCTGCCCGGTTGGACATCCGCCGATCGCAGATAAACAGGAACAAAACCGGCCGGACTAAGTAATTCATTACGGAAAAATTTTTCCCGCCCTAAAATTCCAACGGCGGAGGCCCGAATATATTGCTGCATACTGCAGGCAATTTTCACTTTTTTTGATTTTTCCATGAGGATTTCGCTGTATTTTACCGCTCCCTCACCTACAAATATTGTATCCTGGCTCATATCATTCAACACAATTTCGTTGGGATCAAGCACTCTTTCCGGGCAAAGCCGGTTTAAGAATCCTTTACCATCGCAGCTGTAACAGGCGGTATAAACCTGACCGCGACCGGCATCCATTACTGAGCAAATCACCTCTGCATTGCCCTTTACGTTTAAAGCAAGCGCCTCCAGGGTGGAAACGCCCACAGCAGGTTTACCTGCAGCAAATAATAACCCTTTCAAAGTACTTATTCCGACACGCAAGCCTGTAAATGAACCAGGTCCAAGTGTACAGGCAAACAAATCAATATCATCCGTTTTCACTCCGGTATGCCGGCAGGCCTCGTCAATTGCAGGTAACAGCACCTCCGAATGGTTTATACCGGAATTGATAACTACATCATAAATAATTACGTCATCCCGCAACAGAGCAATTGATGCGGTTTGGGAAGATGTGTCGAAGGCAAGGGTCAGCATATTATTTAAAGTATTTTAATATATCATTGATTATTGGAATATTCATTCGTTCTATGTCGATCATGATCACAAAGATCATTAACATAACTAAAACGGCAAACCCTATCTGTTGGGCCGTCTCTTTAACCTTTATGCTTACTTCTCTTCTTATTACAAGTTCAATGGCATAAAACATAATATGGCCTCCATCAAGAACGGGAATAGGAAAAAGATTGATTACTCCCAGATTAATGGAAAGTAACGCCATAAAAAGAATAAACGGAATAATACCTTCTTTGACCTGTGCGCCTGCTACCTGGGCGATAAAAATCGGCCCTCCCAGAGTACGCGGCGAAATTGTACCCTCAATCATTTTGACAAGTGCAATAATCGTCAACTTGCTGATTTCCCAAGTTTTTATAAATGCCGCAATTATTGCTTCTCCTGGATTTTTCCTCTCCAGAACCACCTTGCCGGATGGAGAAATACCAATAAGATATGCAGGTATTTCTTCACCAAATAAATTTTTGGATTTGGATAATTTGGGCTTGATTAATAAATTCTTTTTTACCGTATCTCGTTCAATTACAATCTCTGCTTCTTTGCCTTTTCCTTCGGCAATAACGGCTCTCAATTCTTCCCAGGAATTTATGGTTTTGCCGTCAATAGCTATTATTTTATCGCCGCTGATTATACCGGTATCATATGCGGCGGACCCTTCCTGAACTTTACCTATGTCAGAGGTCAGATTAGGCACGCCATACATGAAGATAATCATAAATATGACTATTGCCAGCAGAAAGTTAAAAAATGGACCGGCAAAGACAATCAACATGCGTTTCCATACCGGTTGCTTCAAAAATGATCTTTTTTCATCTTCCGGCGGAAGAGATTCATTATCGGATTCGCCCAGTAATTTAACGAAGCCGCCTAAAGGAATCCAGGAAAGTACATATTCGGTCTCTCCGATTTTTTTGCCGATTATTTTAGGGCCAAAACCAAGTGAAAATTTTAGTACACCGACCCCGCCGATTCTTGCTGCCAGAAAATGTCCCAATTCATGAACGAAGATCAAAATCCCCAGCAGGACGATGACAGATATTAAACTTACCAAGATGTAATCCTTTCTAATAAATTTTCAGTTTGCACCCGAGCCCACTCATCAACCTGCAGGATATCGTTCAAAGAGGGCTCTTTTATAGAATTGTGCGCATGAAGAACTCTACTAACTATTCGCGGTAAATCAACAAACTTAATTTTTTCCTTCAAAAAAGCCCCAACGGCAATTTCATTGGCCGCATTTAAAACAACGGGCATTGTACCACCGCAAATACCTGCTTCGTAAGATATTTCCAGAAAAGGAAATTTTTTCAGATCGGGTTTACAAAATTCCAGTTTTTTTACCCCGGCAAGATTCAGGTATGGTAAATAATTATGTATTCTTTCCGGATAAGTCAAGGCATAAGCAATAGGATTTCTCATATCCGGTATACCCATCTGGGCCAATACTGAACCATCAATAAACTCAACCATTGAATGTACTATACTTTGCGGATGAATCAGAACTTCGATTTTATTTATATCCAGATTAAACAGCCATTTGGCTTCAATTACTTCCAAGCCTTTATTCATCATGGATGCAGAATCAATTGTAATTTTTTTCCCCATTTTCCATTTAGGGTGTTTTAAAGCTTGGCAAAGAGTTACCGTTTGGAGCTCTTTTGCCTTATAATTTAAAAAAGGGCCACCTGATGCCGTCAATACAATCTTATTAATACTATTGTAATGTTGACCTTGAAGGCATTGAAAAATGGCACTGTGTTCGCTGTCCACCGGCAATATTCTAACATTTCTTTTTTTCGCTTCGGCTGTAACAATCGAACCTGCCATAACCATTGTTTCTTTATTGGCGAGGGCGATATCTTTCCCTGCATCAATAGCTGTAAGCGTAGGAATTAATCCGGCCGCTCCGGATATGGCGGAAATAACGATATCAGCATCAGCAAAAGCCGCAACTTCATTCAGCCCGCCATTTTCACTGACAATTTTTGTTTTATTTTTCCCCGATAAATATTTACGCAGTTCGTCAGCATCTTGATATTCACTAACAGCAACTATCCGAGGGTGGAATTTCTCAATTTGCTTCTTCAGTAACCGAATATTTTTCCCCGCTGCAAGTGCTACAACCTGAAAACGGCCGGGATTGTTTCCGATAACATCCAGGGCGCTTACACCGATTGAACCGGTAGAGCCTAAAACAGTTATTTTTTTCATTAATCAATCACATAAATTCTATAGTAATAAACAAAGGGAGCAATAAAAAGCAAACAATCCATTCTATCCAAAAGACCACCGTGACCGGGCAATAACGAACTCGCATCCTTGAGTCCATAATTTCTTTTAATCGCTGATTCGCTGAGATCTCCCAATTGGCCGATAATACTGCCGATAAAAGCAAGAATGCCTATTTTCAGTAAAGACACTCCGGGAAAACTGAAATATGCAAAAATAAGACAGGCCACTGTACTTCCAAGAATCAATCCTATAGTTCCTTCTACGGTTTTACCGGGACTGATTAAAGGAATTAACTTATGCTTGCCGAGATACTTGCCGACATATAAAGCCGTAATGTCCCCTGCCAGTGCCAACACCAAAACAAAAAAAACCCATAAAATGCCTTTTTCTAAATTCCGTAACAAAATAAAGTGAGACATTAAAAATGGGATATACATCAAACCAAAAATAATTTTGGCAACAGTTATTACATCGAAATCAGCTTCTTTAATTGATCCCAGAAATAAAATAAAAACAATCAATATGCAGAGAGCTAAAACAGCAAGCATCATCTGGCTTCCACCAAAAAGCATGACGAAAGGAATTACTGCAGCAAAAAACATGCTTTCAATTTTTTCTTTCAGAAAACCTTTTCCCAAAACCATGCAATTATATTCCCAGATCCCACCCGCGGCAAATAAGGCAACGACTATCGTCAGAGCAACGGGAGAACCCAAAATAATAATCCCGAAAATTACGGCAGCCAATATCAAACCGGTCAACCATCTTTTTGCATAGGAATTTTCCATCACTAAACCCGAGTTATTCTTTAATGTTGTTTCTACAATTTTTTTTCAGTTGGTCACTGGTCAGACCAAAGCGTCTTTCACGGTTTTGATAATCAGCAATTGCTGTTAAGAGATCTTTCTTTTGAAAATCAGGCCAGAGGACATTGGTAAAATAAAACTCCGTATAGGCCATTTGCCAAAGCAGGAAATTACTTATTCTGTATTCGCCGCTGGTACGGATTAATAAATCGGGATCAGGTATTCCTGCAGTCTGCAGATAACCGGCAAACACTTTTTTATTAATATCTTTTAATTGAATTTTACTAAATTGGCAGTCCTTGATTATTTTCTTTACGGCAAATATTATTTCATCTCTTCCTCCATAGCCTAAAGCCAGATTTAAAATCATTTTGTTATTATCTGCCGTAGCTGTTTTTGCCTGTAAAAGTTTCTCCTTTACTTGCGGAGTCAAATTGTCTATTTCACCAATTGTTGTAAGTTTTATTCCCTGTATTTGTAAGTCATTAATTTCTTTTGATAAATATTCATCAAGGAGGAACATCAAAGCTTTTACTTCCTCCTGCGGTCGCCCCATGTTTTCCACGGATAAGGCAAAAAGCGTAAGGTATTTTATGCCTATTTCACGGCATGCCCGGACTACCGTCTTCACCGCCTGAACACCTTTCTTATGGCCGCGAATTCTCCCTATAGCATGCTTTGCCGCCCAACGGCCATTACCATCCATAATAATAGCGATGTGTTGCGGTAAATCATTTCCATTTATTTCCATTAAAACGAACCTTAAGAACTTAACTTATTTTACCAAACAGCATACATCTTTTCAATATAAGGAGATGTTTATTCTTCATAAAAAACAAATGGGGAGCTCACTGCTCCCCACTTATTCAATAATATTTATTGCAGTCTATATTTCCATTATTTCTTTTTCTTTTATTGCCAGAATTTTATCAATCTTTTCAATATGGTTGTTTGTGGATTTTTGGACTTCTTCCTGTGCTGTAAAAAGTTCATCTTCAGCAATTTTATTGTTCTTTTTAAGATTTTTTAATTCTTCATTAGCGTCGCGGCGGGAATTCCTGATTTTAACCTTACCTTCCTCCGCCATTTTTTTCACAACTTTAACCAGCTCTTTACGGCGTTCCTCAGTTAGTTGCGGAATTGCGAGGCGAATAACTTTCCCATCATTGGAGGGCATTAGTCCTAAATCCGATTTCTGAATCGCTTTTTCAACCGCACCGATTACAGTAACATCCCAGGGAGCAATAACTATTAACCGGCTTTCCGGAACGGACAGTGTTGCCACTTGAGCAATTGGCGTTGGAGTACCATAGTAATCAACTTTAATCCCGTCAAGTAACGAAACTGATGCTCTTCCCGTCCGTACTCTGCTGAATGACTTATCCAGCGACGATATTGTTTTTTCCATATCATCTTTCAGCTTCTGAAAAATTTGATCTTTCATATTATTCTCCTACATATGTACCAATTTTTTCACCGCAAATTGCACGCCGAATATTACCCTTTTTCTGCATATTAAAAACAATTATAGGCAGATTATTATCCCGGCAAAGAGATATTGCTGTTGCATCCATCACTTTAAGGTTTTTTGTCAATACATCAATATAACTGATATTTTTATACATAACAGCGTTTTTATTTTTCACGGGATCACAGTCATACACACCATCGACTTTAGTTGCCTTCATTATGATGTCGGCATTAATTTCCATAGCCCGAAGAGATGCTGCCGTATCGGTAGTAAAATACGGATTACCTGTACCACCGGCAAAAATCACTATTCTGCCTTTTTCCAGGTGACGAATTGCTTTACGTTGAATAAAAGGTTCGGCAATTTCTCGCATTTCTATTGAGCATTGGACACGGGTGGATATTCCTCTTCTTTCCAAGGCACTCTGCAGTGCCAAACTGTTGATCACGGTGGCCAGCATGCCCATGTAATCTGCGGAAGTACGATCCATTCCTTGAGAACTTGCTTCCAAGCCGCGGAATATATTTCCTCCGCCGACCACAATACAGGTCTGAACATTGAGATCGGTTATTGATTTTATCTCATCAGCAATAAAACTTGCCACTTTGGGATCAACACCGGAAGATTGTCTACCCAAAAGGGCTTCACCGCTTAATTTTAATAAAACTCTTCTATAAACGGCTTTCTTTTTAGCAACCATTTATTTTTTGATTTCCTCACCTAGTTGAAATCTGGCAAAACGGCGAATAATTATATTTTCACCGGTATTGGCAATTAAATTACTGATTAGCGTTCCCACAGTAATATCGGTATTTTTTATAAATTTCTGTTCCGTCAGACAGACATCCTCATAATACTTTTTGAGTTTTCCTTCGATTATCTTGTCCCAGATCTTTTCCGGCTTCTTCTCTTCACGTAACTGGCTCCGGTAAATTTCTTTTTCCCGGTTCAATGCATCTTCGGGAATTTCATCCGGCCGGACATAGATAGGGTTGGAAGCTGCTACATGCATGGCTATATCTTTGGCGGCTGCCTGAAAAGCATCGGTTTTGGCTACAAAATCAGTTTCACAATTAAGCTCAACCATTACGCCAATACGGCCACCCATGTGAATATAGGAAGCTATTGTGCCGTCTTTTGCCGCTTTCGATGATCTTTTCGTTGCTGCGGATAAGCCTTTCTTTCTTAAAAAATCAATCGCTTTTTCAAAATCGCCTTCAGATGCTGTCAATGCTTCTTTACAATCCATCATTCCGGCACCGGTTTTGGTTCTTAATTCTTTTACCATTGTTGAAGATATTTCCAATTTCTTTTCCTCCTCAAAACTTTTCCGATTATAATGTCTTATTAATTTACTTAATTTACATCATCATTTTCCATTTCCACACTTTCCGGGATATCCGCTTCAGCGGGTTTGGCTTCTGTTGTTGTCTGCGTTTCTTTATTGGATTCCGCAGTCAGTTTTTCTTCAAAATGTTTTCTGCCTTCGATAACAGCATCGGCAAATTTAGATGCAAAAAGTTTAATTGCTCTGATGGCGTCATCGTTGCCCGGAATAATGTAGTCGATGTCATCAGGATTGCAATTTGTATCAACAATACTGACGATAGGAATCGATAATTTTTTTGCTTCCTGAACAGCAATATGTTCACGATTGGGATCAACGATAAATACAGCTCCCGGATGCGATTTCATATTACGAATCCCGCCTAAAACATCTTCGAGTTTCTCTTTTTCTTTCTGTATTTTGGTTATTTCTTTTTTAGGAAAGGCTTTTATTGAATCGTCTTCGAACATTTTTGATAACATGTTGAGACGATCAATGCTTTTTTTAATTGTAATGAAATTGGTCAACATTCCACCAAGCCAGCGCTGATTGACGTAAGGCATACCGCAACGCAGAGCTTCTTCTTTAATTGCTTCCTGAGATTGTTTTTTTGTTCCGATGAACAGAATTTCCTTTCCTTCGCCGACTGAATCGACAATAAAATTGTATGCCGTTTGAAACATACCAACTGTTTGTTGAAGATCAATAATGTATATGTTGTTTCTCGCCCCGAAAATATATGGCTTCATTTTGGGGTTCCATTTGTTTGTCTGATGTCCGAAATGAACACCGGCCTCCAATAACAGTTTCATTGAAATTGCTGACATATTTTTCTCCTTTTTTGTTTTTTCCTCCACCCCCTTCACCTTGTCCGGACACACTTATTAATAAGCAACATGTCCGCAATCCGGGGGTGTGTGAAGTTTTGCGGCACTTAACATAAATAACTTAATTATTCAAGTCAAATATCGGTTTTTAATTATTATTGTTTCTGTTTTAATTCCTTTAAGTTGAATAATCGGCGTTGATTTTCACATAATCATAAGAGAGATCCGAAGTATAAACGCAATATGATTTATCACCATTTCCCAACTGGACATGAACATCAATTCTGTCTTTTTGATATATTCCCTGTAATTTATTGAGTTGTATAGCTGCCGGAGTATCCTGAGAAAATACAAGCATTCCCCCTATGGTAATGCTGGCTTTTTCCTTCTCAAATGGTACACCCGAAGAACCAAGAGCGGCAAGAATTCTCCCCCAATTGGGATCTTCACCGAAAAATGCCGTTTTTACCAGATTGGAATTGGCGATAGAATATGCTGCCTTTTTTGCATCAGAACGTGATTTGGCGCCATCAACAGTAATGGAAATAAATTTCGTTGCACCTTCACCGTCTTTTACAACCGCCAGGGAAAGTTCCGTCAATACATCGGTTAACATATCACGAAATCTTTGTAATCTGGCCTGGGCGCGTTCCAAAGGATTATTTCCGGCCAAGCCGTTAGCCATAATAATGGCGGTATCATTAGTGCTCATGCAACCGTCAACGCTTATTGCGTTAAAGGTGGAATCAATAGCCTGATGAAACACTGTATTCAAGGCTTTAACATCAATCAAAGCGTCTGTCATAACGTAAGTAAGTAATGTAGCCATATTCGGTTCGATCATTCCGGCCCCTTTGGCAATACCACAAATAGTGATATCTTTGGCTCCGACTATGCCTCTGCGGATGGCAATTTTAGGATATTTATCGGTAGTCATCATCGCCTCCTCAGCATCCTCGATGCCAAATTCATTTAATCCTTTAACCAGCTTGCCAATTCCACCTTCGATTTTTTTAACAGGCAATTTTTTACCAATAACACCCGTGGATCCAAGAAGAATAAGTTCTTCTTTTATCTTTAATTGTTTGGACAAAGCAGCGGATACCGTCATAGCATCCTGATAGCCTTCTTTCCCTGTAGCGGCATTGGCACAACCACTGTTGGTTATAATAGCCTGGGCGAGGCCTTTCTTAACGCGCTCGGCATCAATTATTACCGGGGCAGCCTTAAAGGTATTCTTTGTAAATACAGCGGCGACCTTTGCCGGCACACTGGAATAAATTAAAGCCAGATCTTTCTGCGGACCTTCTTTTATACCTACAGAAATCCCATTTGCTAAAAATCCGGGGACATTTATTTTTGTTTTTTCTTTTCCCATAATGCCTGCTCCTATTTCAATGTCTTAAGCACCACAGCATTTTTTATATTTTTTCCCGCTACCACAGGGGCAGGGATCATTGCGTCCGATTTTATTCCCTTCCCTCTTTACCGTTTGTGCCTCCGGCACATCTTCTCCACGGCTTAAAATATAATCCTGTTTTTGTTTCTGTCTAATTTCTTCTACTTCTTCTTCGCGTTGAATCCTTACTAAACACAATTTTTCCAAAGTATCCGTTTTTATCTCTGAAATCATTTCCATGAACATCTCATAACCTTCACGCTGATATTCACGGACAGGATCTTTCTGACCGTATCCGCGCAAGCCGATCCCCTCTTTTAAATGATCCATGGACAGCAAATGCTCTTTCCAATGGGAATCGATTGCTTGCAGCATAATTACTTTCAACAGGTAATCCATCAAATCTTTACCGAAAGTTTGTTCTTTACTCTGTAAAAGTTCTTTAACTTTTTCAATTATCAGATCCCGGATTGAATTTGCAGATGTTACCTCCGGCAAATTAGTTATGTAAAATTTTATATTAAATTGTTTAAACAAGGCATCATCAAGACCACTTAAATTCCATTCTTCATAATGTTTTTTTTCATTGACATATTCAAAGATAAGATTATCGGCAACTTCTTCAACCATTTCATTAACATCATCACGTAAATTCTCTCCGCGCAAGACTTTTTTACGCTGTTCATATATTACTTTCCGCTGTTTGTTCATTACATCATCATATTCTAAGAGATGCTTGCGGATGTCAAAATTCTGTCCCTCTACACGTTTCTGTGCATTTTCAATTGCTCGGGAAATATATTTATGCTCTATTGGTTGATCTTCCTCGATACCGATACGATCCATAATCGAAGATATTCTGTCTGCACCGAAAATACGCAACAAGTCATCTTCCAAAGACAGGTAAAAGCGGGAGGAACCATCATCGCCCTGACGACCGGACCGGCCTCGTAATTGGTTATCAATGCGTCTGCTTTCATGCCGTTCCGTACCGAGAATATGTAAGCCTCCCAACTCCGCCACACCATCCCCCAAACGAATATCCGTCCCACGACCGGCCATATTTGTTGAAATGGTTATCATTCCCGCCTGACCAGCCTGGGCAATAATTTCCGCTTCTTTTTCATGATTTTTTGCATTCAAAACATAGTGTTTTAACCCGGCACGAGTAAGATGCTTACTCAATAATTCCGATTTTTCAATGGAGATTGTTCCTATTAATACCGGTCTTTTAGCATTGTGCAAAGTTTTAACTTCCTCAATCACCGCTTTTATTTTTTCCTGCTCGGTTTTATAGATTAAATCATTGTGATCTTTACGAATCATCGGCATATTGGTTGGCATAACCACTACATCCAGGTTATATATTTTTTTAAATTCCGCAGCTTCCGTATCCGCAGTACCGGTCATCCCGGAAAGTTTCTTATACATTCGGAAATAATTTTGAAAAGTAATGGATGCCAGCGTTTGATTTTCCCGTTCAATTTTCACCTTTTCCTTGGCTTCCAAAGCCTGATGCAGGCCGTCACTGTAACGTCTCCCCGGCATTACTCTTCCGGTAAACTCATCTACAATAATAACCTGTCCGTCTTTGACAAGATAATCGACATCTCTCCTAAATAAAGTATGAGCTCTTAAAGCCTGATTGACATGATGCACAATTTCAATATTGCGTGGTTCATAAAGGTTTTGGATATTTAAATATCCTTCAACATGCGCAACACCTTCTTCTGTTAAAACAACGGTACGGCTTTTTTCTTCAATTGTATAATCGTGATCTCTCTTTAACCGTGGTATTATCTGATTGATTTTATAATATTTATCAGTTGATTCTTCTGATGGCCCTGAAATAATCAGAGGTGTCCGGGCCTCATCAATCAGAATGCTGTCTACTTCATCCACAATCGCATAGTTAAACTCACGCTGAGTGTATTCCTCCAGACTAAACTTCATGTTGTCTCGCAAATAATCAAATCCAAATTCGTTATTCGTTCCGTAAGTGATATCAGCGTTATATGCTTCTCTTCTTTCTTCATCGTCAAGGCCATGAATAATGACTCCAACCCTTAATCCCAGGAAATTATAAATCGGCCCCATCCAACCGGCATCTCTTTTGGCCAGATAATCATTAACCGTAACCACATGGCAGCCCTTTCCTTCCAGAGCATTCAGATATAGAGGCATGGTAGCAGCAAGTGTTTTACCTTCGCCTGTCTTCATCTCTGCTATTTTACCTTCATGAAGAACAATTCCTCCGATCACCTGTACATCAAAAGGACGCATGAGTAGAGTTCGCCGCGCCGCTTCCCTCGCGACAGCAAATGCCTCTGTAAGAATATCATCCGGGCTAAAACCACTCTTTAATTTTTCTCTGAAATAATTAGTTTTTGCAGCGAGTTCAGCATCACTGAGCGATATCATAGTAGATTCAAAACTATTAACTTCATTTAGAAGAATTGACAGACGTTTTAATTCCCGATCGTTTTTTGTTCCTACGATTTTTTTTAAAATTTTATTAAACATTAATCACCTTAAAAAAAAACCGGTAATGTTACCGGTGACTTTAACAACTTCCGCATAACTAATATTGGAAATATTTACCCGAATGCTACTTTTCCTCTGTAGTAAAGCTTTCTATTCCTGATCAACCGGTTATCTCAAGTACTTTCTGGGATTGACGGGAATATTATTAACATAAACAGCATAATGAAGATGTGTTCCGGTACTGCGTCCGGTATCTCCGACATAGCCGATCAAATCACCTTTTTTAATCCGTACACCCTGCTTAACTGCAATTCTGGAAAGATGCGCATAGGCAGTCTTCATACCATGAGAATGGTCAATTTTAACAATATTACCATCTTCCGGCTGATATCCGGCTTCAATTATCAGGCCGTCGGCGGGAGCAATAACTTCTTTACCCAGTCTGGTTGCAATATCCAGTCCTTTGTGAAATTCTGTTCCGGAATTGAAAGGTGATTCTCTGGTACCAAATTCCGATGTTACCCATCCTTTAACCGGCCAGATTGAAGGAGTAGCTGCAAGAATGGATTTTTGCTCCCTTAAAAAAATTAACAATTCAGCAAAACTTTTTTCCCGGACAGCGGCATCATCATTCAAACTGCCGACACCTTTGCGCATTCCGGCAATTATTTTTTCCTGATCCTGATTGAGTAAGTCTTTTATCCTGGCTTTTTCACTCGTGGAGCCACCGACACCTAAGGGCAGTTTTTTGTCTCTTCCGGTTTGATAATTAGCTAATATTCTTAGTTTTTTGTCGAATTGCTTGAGTGTTTCCATCCGGTCGGCAAATTCGTCGATTTTAAAGGCTAAATCTGTGATTTGTTTGGCTTGTTCTTTTGTTTGCGCTCTAAGCCTTATCAGTTCAACCCGGTCTCTTTTAATACTGGCATAATCATAAATAACATAAAGACTCAAAAGAACTGCACAGACCGAACCAATAAATAAACCACGTACCAATGCACTGGAAAGAGATAATTTTTTTACTGCGCTCTTCCGGCGTGGAATAATCATCAATGTAAAGAAATTATCCGGCACTTTTTCTTTCCCTACCAATTTGACATCATTGAATGGCCGTTAACCTTAGTTTAGCTACCATAAAAAAAACTGAAAAGTCAAGAAATACCTGGTTTTGGTTATTTCAGTTTTTTAATTTAATTATCACCAAAAAATAATTCCATTTAAACTATCTCCTCAATTTCCAAGCTATTCCATTACGCTTTTGTAATTACCATTAAAGGATCTCCAATTTCAACCTTATCCCCCGGAGAAACTATAATTTCACTGACTTTTCCATTTATTTCGGAAAGTACATTCGTCAGCATTTTCATTGCTTCCATTACAACCAGAACTTCACCTGCCGACACTTCAGCCCCTTCTGAAACGGGAATTTCACTTATCGTTCCAATCATTTGAGATCGCACATCACCAGCCTTCGCCAGATCGTTTAGTTCTTTGATGGAAATGGAAACTTTCTTCTTGATCTGATCACCGGAACCTTTTTTACTTTCACCTTCCAGCTCCATTTCCGTATATATAGGCTCCGGATGATGATCTATATTAAAGTAAGTTACGGCATCGCCTGTTTTTGTTTTCCGCTGCGGTCCCACTTCAATTGCGTGTAACGTACCATAAGCATCCGTAATCTCAAATTTTTCTCCGAGACCAAAACCGCCTTTTCTAAACCATATCTTGGGAGGCAAGACCCATGTTTTTCCATATTTAGCTTCAAACTTAAAAAAGTTTACGGCATCATTGGGATGTTGTAAATATAAAACAAGTTCATCTTCCGTAGCCGACCGTCCTAAACGACGCTCCAGGACTTTCTTTTCCACATCAATATCAATATTTTCTATTTTCTGATAACAATAGTTACAATCTACATAATATTTCCAATCATTTCCAAATACCGCCTTAAAAATATCATCTGCCGGTTTATAAAACGGAAGCTCACCGTATCTTCCTAACATTAAATTTTTTAAATCATCGCTGGCATTCTTATATCTTGAACCTTTCAGAACATTATTTACCGCCGTTGTCCAGAGTATCTGCGAACCGGGAGTAACGCTCCACCAATTTCCCAATTCTACCTGCACTCTGGGTAATTCTTTCTGTAAAATCTCCGGCATACGGGACAAAAATCCGCCTTTTACCGCCTGTTCAAAGCTTGATCCTGTTGCGCCTCCAGGAAGTTTGTGCATCTGCACTGTCGGATCAAAACCAAGAAACTGAGATTCAAAATCCCGGTAATACTCTCTCTCGGGCCGCAGTATATTCGATGCATCTATTACCGCCTGCCTGTTCAAGCCAACGGCCTTATACCCATATTCCGCCAATGTATCTACCACTGTAATAATCGGGGGAGGACCAAAAAAGCCGGTCAAAGCATGATCGGAGGCATCTATTATTTTCGCACCGTTAAAAACGGCTTCAATTATTCTGCCTATATCATTGCCATCGGAATTATGGCCATGATAGTGAACAAGTAATTCCGGATATTTATCTAAAATTGCCCGAACTAGCTTACCGATACGGCGGGGAGTTCCCAGACCTCCGTGATTCTTGATACAAAGGATTATATCATGACCTGTGACTTCCAGAATTTCTCCAACTTTTTTTACATAATATTCATCAGTATGCTCAGGTCCTGTCGAGAAACAGATTGACGGTTCCAGTATGCAACCGGCTTTTTTAACTTCCTCAAAAACCGCGATCATATTTGGTATGTGGTTTAAGAAGTCGAATACACGCCAAACATGGACATAGCGGGCAAAAGATTTTACCGTAAGACGAATAACGTTGTCCGGATAGGGACGGTAGCCGAATAGATTAATGCCGCGACAAAGGTTCTGAAATAACGTATCGGGCATGTTTTCCGCAAGAACATGCAACTTTTCCAGAGGATTAATCTGTTTGCGCATCATATCAACATGCACTGACGCTCCGCCGGAAATTTCCAAAGAAAAAAATCCAGAATCATTGCGTTCTTTAGCAACAAGCAGTTGGGTATGCGGCATAATTCTGTTTTTAAAATCGGATTGAGAAAGGTCTCTTTCCGTATTAGTTACAAAATAATCTTTACTCATCCTGATTTTATCTATTATGTACTTTGCACCTTTTTCTTTTAATTCACGGGGAGTCACCCGCTCATCAAATATGGCCGTGCTTTTCTCTTTTTTCATAAATCAATAACCTTTACTATTTAAAATAGGTCAATATGCGAAAGGATTCACTTTTCTGGCGTGAATTTCAGCAATTAATTTTGACAATTTAGCAACTTCTCTTTCCTGTTCGGGATAATTAAATAATTGTGTATGAGTATCAAGATAGCTCGTATCAAATTTGCCGGCTTTAAAATCCGGCTCATCGCAAATAGCCAGATAAAAAGGTATTGTTGTTTTCGGTCCGACGATTAAAAAATTATTTAATGATCGTTTTAATCGTTCAATGGTTTGCTCCCAGTCATAACCACGGATTGTCATTTTAACCATTAAAGAATCGTAATCGGTAGGAATGCGATAGCCTTGATACACGACTCCGTCCAATCGGACTCCCGGACCGCCCGGTGACTGGTAAACTTCCAAAGTTTTGCCGCCTTCGGGCATAAAGTTGTTTTTGGGATCTTCAGCATTGATCCTTACCTGTACGGCTTTCCCCATCATATGAACACGCTCGGGAGGAATATTAAGAACATCACCTTCTGCAATCTTGATCTGCTGTCGAACAATATCAACTCCAGTAAGCTCTTCCGTAACCGTATGTTCCACCTGCAGGCGTGTATTCATTTCCATAAACCAGAATTCATTGGTTTGGGAATCAACCAGAAATTCCACCGTTCCGGCATTAACGTAACCAACTTCGCGGGCACCTTTAATTGCCGCATCATACATGGCCTCCAGGATATTTGCCGGTAAATCGGCCGGAGCTATTTCCAACAGTTTCTGATGGCGGCGTTGAATTGAACAATCCCGCGAACCAAGATGAATAACATTGCCGTGATGGTCGGCAAGTATTTGTATTTCAATATGGCGCGGAGACTCGACACATTTTTCCAAATAAATTCTGTCATCGTTAAAAGCGGAACGTGTTTCCGCCCTGACCAGTGGCAGCTGAATCTTCATTTCTTCTTCATTTTTTACCTTGCGGATACCTCTTCCCCCGCCACCGGCGGATGCTTTAAGCATTACCGGATAGCCGTGCTTATCGGCAAATAATTTCGCTTGTTCTATTCCGGTATCACCGGAAGCAAGGTTTTCCGTGCCCGGAATTGTCGGCACTTTTGCTTTTTCCATAATTTTTCTGGCGACTACTTTATCACCCATATCACGGATTACCTGAGGCGGAGGCCCAATAAAAATAATGCCGGCTTTTTCACAAGCTGCGGAAAAATCAGCGTTCTCCGAAAGAAAACCATAACCCGGATGAATAGCATCAGAGCCGCTTTTCCGTGCCGCCCAAATTATTTTTTCAATATCCAGATATTCCTTACGGGGACGGTCTCCAATCATTATGGCATCATCGGCTGAACGCATATACGGTGATTCCGAATCCGGCTTTTCATAAACAGCTATTGCCTCCAGTCCAAGTTCTTTTACCGTTCTAATTATACGTAAAGCTATTTCGCCCCTGTTGGCTATTAATATTCTCTTAATCTTTTTTTGTTCTACAGCCATGAATTCCCTTCCTTAATAAACTATTAGCCCCAACAAATACAATCCATCATTTTTCACCTAGATATGCTGCAAGATACAAAGCACATGTCAAGAAAATTAGGAATGTTTACGGAAAAAATAAAATCGAAAAAAAGCGTGCGACTTCTTCACGCCGGTTCCTCGTTATTTTACGACGCATTTATACCGATATGGGGATTTGGTGTCAATTAGTTTTATTGTCTCCGTAACTCAAATTTTTTGACAGATTGATTGCTGAAAACTGCCGTTTTATATAGTGAATCTTTACTATTTTATAATAATTAAATTTTTGTCATTATATCATATAATTCAATATTTATATTGAAAAAACGGCTGCTTTCAATTAAGTTAGCAAAAAAAGAAGTGACCTCTCCATGAGAAGTAAAAAATATTTTTCAATCAGATCAATGCCATTAATTTTTCTGCTATCCTTTGTTCTGTTTATATTATCGTGTGCACCTGCTACTCGCGTAACTGATGTCACCACAATTATGAATTCCTTTAAAATCAGCGGATCTTCTCAGGCCTTACTGGCTACCAATAATTGCCCTTCATCTTCCGCCATAATAATATACTCTCTGGAAAAAAAGGATGGTCAATGGAGAAAATTTACAGAATCGTTCGGCGGTGTAATCGGCAGAAACGGTTTTGCCGAACCTGCCGAAAAACGGGAAGGAGACGGTAAATCACCTTCCGGTATTTTTCCTCTGAAAACGGCTTTTGGCTACGATGAAGCAATCCGGACAAAAATGCCTTACCGACAGGCATTGCCTGACGACTTGTGGGTTGATGACGTAAATGCCGCTGATTACAACCGCTGGGTAAAAAAAAGCGATACGAAAGCAAACTCCTACGAAAATATGAAACGGGATGACGACCTTTATAAATACGGACTCGTTATTGAATACAATACCAACCCGGTCATTCCAGGTCATGGCAGCGCTATTTTTCTCCATGTCTGGAAAGGTGACGGAAGTTCTACATCAGGATGTGTAGCAACATCCGAAGATAATGTTGTCAAAATCCTCGGCTGGCTCGATCCCGAAAAATTGCCTCTCATCATCATGGGAACAGAATCCACAATAGAAAGGCTTATACAATGAAAATTAAAATTATCTTCAGCGTTTTTCTTTTTGCCCTGATGTGCTCTCTGCAATTTGCAATTCCTTCCTCCGCCGCTGAAAAAAGACCCGATAGTTTTGTTGATATTCAGGATGTTATTCCGGACATCGAGCTTGATATCCGCTATTTCGGGCCACATAATTTCCTGGGAGAAAAAGTTAACGGCTACAACTCCGGAAAATGCCTTCTTACAAAAGAAGCGGCCCAGGCGCTCGCCAAAGTTCAGCAGGATTTGCGTAAATTTTCATTTACTTTGAAAATTTACGATTGTTATCGTCCGCAGCAGGCGGTGGATCATTTTGTGCAATGGGCAAAAGAAATTGAAAACACAAAAACAAAAGAAGAATTTTACCCGACCATCGATAAAAGAAATTTATTTCGAGATGGCTACATCGACAGTAAATCCGGCCACAGCCGCGGCAGTACGGTTGATCTGACGATTGTTCCTTTGCCTGTTCCCCGGCAGGAACAATATATCCCGGGGCAAAAATTATCCGCCTGTTATCTGCCCTTGGAAAAACGTTTCGGAGACAACAGTATTGATATGGGAACCGGCTTTGACTGTTTTCATGAACTTTCCCATACCGAAAATAAAAACATCGCCTTCCAGCAACGGCTAAACAGGATGATGCTGAAATCGCTCATGGAAAAACACGGCTTCAGAAATTTTGAAAAAGAGTGGTGGCACTACACACTGAATAATGAACCATATCCCGCCACCTATTTTGATTTCGCGATTGATTAGATAACATGAAAATCAAAACACCGGGCTTTGTCAGTTCTTACGGATTTTCGATTATTCTTATCATATCGATCCTAATCGGATCATTTTTGGGGATTATTTTTAAAAAAGAGGCTGTAATTTTTAAACCTTTCGGAGATGTTTTCCTCAATCTCCTTTTTACGGCAATTACTCCTCTGGTGTTCTTTTCCCTGTCTTCTGCCGTAGCTTCCATGACCAACATCAGGCGTTTGGGTAAAATTATGTCGGCGATGATGCTTGTTTTTATTGTTACCGGTCTTATCGCGTCCATTACCATGATTATCGGTGTTTTGCTCTACCCGCCTGCAGTGGGAGTAAGTATTAACCTTTTGCCGGTGGTTTCTGCCGAACAATTCAAAACTTCTGAACAAATCATCAAGGCCTTTACCGTTACCGATTTTTCGGAATTGCTCTCCAAGAAGAATATGCTGGCTCTGATTATTTTCGCCATTCTTACGGGGCTCGCCACTTCAGTCGTCGGGGAACGTGGGAAAGCCTTTTCCAGGTTCCTGGCTTCCGCAAGCGATGTTATGATGAAGCTCATTTCCTTTATTATGTATTATGCACCTATCGGCCTTTGCGCATATTTTGCCTATCTGGTCGGCGTGTTCGGTCCGGAATTGCTTGGTTCTTACCTGCGAGCGATGATCCTTTATTATCCGACAGCCATTTTATATTTTTTTATCGCTTTTACTCTTTACGCTTTTATTGCCGGTCAAAGAACGGGAGTACGCAGGTTCTGGATCAATATCATTCCACCCGCCTTAACTTCTCTGGCCACCGGAAGCAGCATGGCAACGATTCCGGCAAATCTCGCCGCCGCGAATAAAACAGGGGTACCTAAAGACATCAGTGAGGTAATCATTCCCATTGGAGCAACAATACACATGGAAGGCTCGTGCCTTGCCGCTGTCTTAAAAATCGCTTTTTTATTCGGCCTGTTTCAAATGGATTTTACCGGTGCGGGCACGATTCTCACCGCCCTGGGAATTGCTCTTCTGACCGGCCTTGTGGTGAGCGGCATACCCGGAGGCGGTACAATCGGTGAATTGCTGATAATTTCCCTGTACGGCTTTCCCCCGGAGGCGTTCCCTATTATCACGATGATTGGAACGCTTGTTGATGCTCCGGCGACAATGGTAAACGCCACCGGTGATAATGTTACCAGTATGCTGGTAGCACGAATACTGGGAGGAAAAGATTGGATTAATAATAATGCTTAATACCCGGAATTATATTTTCACTCATTGCATTCGTTTCCAGCGCATGTCATTGATTTAAACGGCACATTCCGAATGGCGGCCGGAAAGTAATTCCATTTTGTATTTCCGCACAGCAATATCTTTTAGCATCAGTTTGTTTTTGATTTCCATCAAAGGACCTATGGCAATACCCAGATCAAGGACATTTTGCAGAAGATTTTTGAACATATCATTGAAAATACCGCCTTCCACTTCGGCATGAACGGGCAGAACGTGGATGCCACTTGCTTTAATTCGATCAGTGATTACGGTCACACCATTTCCTGCCGCCAATTCTTCAAAACAAGGCAGATCGGAAGGGATTTCTAAAACAGAGGCGGTTTCATGAATAAACGGTGCTTTTGCCCGCGTACAGCTTACGTAAGCAAACTTATAATCCCGAATAACCGCCAGCACTCGATCGTCAATTCTCCAGGAAGGTGCACCGAAGGCTGTTGGTTTTTTCCCGGTCAGTTTTTCAAATCCGGCAATACCATCGCTGAACCACTGACGGATCCAGCTTTCCGGTTTTTCCGGCAATTCGTCCTGCCAGCGCCGGTGATCCCAGGCATGAAACTGAATTTCATGTCCTGCGGTGATTATATTTTCAACAATATCCGGGAAGGACAGTGCAATCATCGGCGCAGGAAGCAGCGTTCCATATAGAGCGGTTCTTATGCCATAGAGGCCTACGGCATTCGTCCGCATCATTTTTTTGAGAAACAGGGGATTCTTGATCAGTTGAAGGACAGCGCGTCCGGAGTTGTCCGGGCCGATACTCAGGAAAAAAGTGCCTTTAAGATTGAATTCCTTCAATGTCTGCAAAAGACGGGGCACACCTTCTTTCATACCCCAGTAAGTATCAACATCAATTTTTAAACCGAGCATTCCCATTTATTAATTCCGGCGCTGAAAAGGAAATAATGTAACTGAAGCATTAAATGCTCACTTTTTTGTTTTCTTCCAAAAAAGAATTAAGAGTCAATCGCAGCGATTCTTCCAGCCCTGTTTGAGGTTCCCAGTCTAAAAGTTTGCGGGCCTTTTCAATACTGGGTTTGCGGGTATAGATATCCTGATATCCTTTCCCGTAATAGCTGTCCGCCGATATATCCACAATTTCGGAATAACTCCGGTCGTTTTTATGATCCGGATGTTCTCTGAACAATCTTTTTAATATCCCGGCCAGTTCCTTGACCGAGCATTCATTATCCGGATTACCGATATTAATAATCTGATTTTTGCAGACATCGTCATTGTTTTCCAGGATTTTCAGCAGTGCGGCGATACCGTCATCGACGTAGGTGAAGCATCTCTTCTGCATACCACCGTCAACAAGGTTGATCGGCCGCTTCATAAGCAATTCGGCAATAAACTGGGTAACTACACGTGAGCTTCCTTCTTTGGCCGCATAGAGAGAATCGAGTTTGGGACCGATCCAGTTAAACGGCCGGAAAAGAGTAAATTCCAGGTGACCGCGTGTTCCATACCCATAGATTACACGATCCAGAAGTTGTTTGCAGCAGGAATAAATCCAGCGTTCCTTATTAATCGGCCCTACAACCAGGAAGCTTTCATCTTCTTTAAATTCCGGATCAGCGCAGGCGCCGTATACTTCCGATGTCGACGGAAATACGACCCGCTTATGGTATTTCACGCATTGCTTGATAACATTGACATTCATTTCGAAATCAAGATTATAAACGGCTATCGGATCTTCCACATAAAGTTTGGGAGTAGCAATGGCCACAAGCGGTATAACAACGTCACATTTTTTGATTTGCAGTTCAATCCACTCCTTATTGATCGCAATATCGCCTTCCATGAAATGAAACCGGGGGTTATCAAGCGTTTTGCCAAGACGATCCGACCCTAAATCCATTCCGTAAACAGTCCAGTCTTTTTTTTCTTCCAGTATTCTGTTAATCAGATGGTGTCCGATAAAACCATTTACACCGAGTATCAATATTTTCATTTTAACCTGGTTACCTTTCCGTCTCTGAAATAATTGCCGATTTTAATGCCACCTTTAATACGCTTTTCCGCCACTTCAATGTCCAGGAGTTTTATAGCATTTTTACCGGTTTTAACAAGGACTTCTTCCTGCCTGATATTTATACTCCCCGGAATTCCGGTCTCGGCATTTTCCTCAGGAGTTGCCTGCCAGATAATCATTTTTTCATTATTCTCCGGAAGGGCAAATGCGCCGGGGTACGGATCCGTGACTGCGCGGATCAGGTTGTATATTTCGCTTGCAGGTTTACTCCAGTCGATGCGCCCATCTTCCGGTTTTCTGCCGCCGTAATAACTGCCTTCCGACAAGTTTTGTTTCCGCCTGACTATTTTACCTTTTTTTATTTCCGGTAACAAATCATCAAGCAATGATGTCGCTGCAAGACATAATTTACCATACAAAGTTTTTGCCGTATCCGTAAAATCAATTGCCACTTCCTTTTGACCTACGATATCACCGGCATCCGGCTTATCGATCATAAAATGCAACGTAACACCGGTTTTTTCTTCGCCGTTTATTAAAACCCAGTTAACCGGACAACGTCCCCGGTAATGAGGTAACAGCGAGCCATGCAAATTAAAAGCACCTGCTTGGGGAATTGCCAGAATTTCACCGGCAATCATTTTGCGGTAATAGAAGGAAAATATTATATCCGGATTGAATTCTTTAATTTTCTCAACCCAGCAACTGGAGTTAATTTCTTCCGGTGTATATACTGGTAAATTTCTTTGCCTTGCCCATTCTTTCACCGACCCAAACCAGCAATTTTCGCGGAGATCATCTTCGTGGGTAAATACGGCGGCAATATCGTAACCCTGACCGGCCAACGCTTCCAAGCCCGCAATACCCATATTGTGATAGGCAAAAACAATCGTTTTCAATATTATTCTTTTCCTTTTTCGGAATGAACATCTTCGATTACATACTCCGGACGCTTGCGCACTTCCATGTATATCCTGCCGATATATTCGCCTAGCACTCCTAAAGCAAAAAACTGCAAGCCGACAAATACAAATAAAATGGCAAACAGCGTAAACACTCCTTCCGCCGCCCAGACGGCACCGTAAGCCAGACGGGCAACGGCAAGTACGATACCAAAACAGACTCCCAACAGTGACAGGAAAATCCCGCCATACATGATCAGTTTGATTGGAAAATCGGAAAAAGAAGCAACGAGATCAAATTGCAGATTAATTAATTTCCGCAAAGGATAGTTTGATTTTCCTCCGTGTCTTTCCTCATGTTCTACTTCTATTTCCGTAGTACGCTTACCGAATACCGTAGCAAGAGCGGGTATGAAAGTAGCGTGTTCATGACAGGAAATCATTCTTTCCACCACCTTGCGGCGGTAAGCCCGCAGCATACATCCCCAGTCATGCATTTTTACTCCGGTAATTTTTCTGGCGACGATATTGATTATTTTTGAGGGAAAAATGCGGAAGAAAGAATCCCGCCTGCCTTTGCGGATTGTTCCGACAACATCATAATTACCCTCCTCCATCACGCGGATGAGCTCCGGTATTTCTTCCGGCGGATTTTGCAAATCGGCATCCATTGTAATGATAATCTTCCCGCAGCTTACTGAAAAACCGGCCATAATAGCCGCGTGCTGACCGTAATTTCTGGTCAATTCCACAACTTTTATTTGTTTCTCCTCGGCAAACTTTTTTAAAATAACCAGAGAATTATCGAGACTGCCGTCATCAATAAAAATGATTTCATAACTTTTTCCTAATCCCTGCATTACAGGCACAAGCCGGTCATATAATGCCGCGAGATTTTTCTCTTCATTATAAACAGGAATAACAACGGTTATCTGGACATTATCGGCCATGACGTACTATCTCCTTTATTGCGTCACATACATATTCGATATCGGCATCCTGCATATCGGGAAATAAGGGCAGGGATATTATCCGGTCGGCGGCTCTCTCCGTTTCCAGCAAATTACCAATATTTCCTGCATACTTTTCCTGAACATACTTCAATAAATGAGCCGGTGGAAAATGCAGGCCATACCCTATGTTGTATTCGGCCAGGCGCTGCATAAACTCATCTCGTTTAATCACCACCACTTTGATAATAAATAAATGCCAGGAATGGGTATGATCATAGACCGGAACCTCCGGCAAATCAATCCCCTGTATATCTTTTAGCCCGTTTTGATACAATCCGGCCAGATGGGAACGCCGTAGATTGAGTTCCTGTAAGCGCTCCAGTTGAGCCAGCCCCAAAGCCGCAAGCAGATCCGGCAGATTATATTTATAACCTGGGGCTGCTATGTCATAGGTCGGATTTCCTCCCCTGCCGTATCTTTTCCAGGCATCCCGCTCAATTCCATGGAATCTCAAAAGGCGTATCTTTTTCTCCAGAAGAGTATCATTAACTGTAATCATCCCTCCTTCACCGGTTGTAATATTTTTAATGGGATGAAATGAAAATATGGCAATATTACCGAACCCACCTGCATGAACTCCCTTATAATAAGTACCTATGGCATGGGCGGCATCTTCAATGACAGTCAGATTATACTTTGCAGCCAGTTTATTTATTTGTTCCATATCGGCAGGTACTCCGGCAAAATGCACGGGAATTATCGCTTTTGTCCTGGATGTTATTTTTTCTTCGATTGATCCCGGATTTATATTCAAAGTACCGTAATCAATATCAACAAAGACCGGAATCGCCCCGCGCAAAGCGATCATGTTCACAGTGGAGGCAAAAGTAAGAGATGGTGTTATGATTTCATCTCCGGCACTGATATCCATTGCCGATAATGCAAGGTGCATCCCTGCTGTGGCGGAATTCAGAGCTATGGCCCGGCTCGCTGAAGTCAACGCACAGAATTTATCTTCCAACTCCCCGGCGAGAGCTCCCGTTGTAATCCAGCCTGATTTCAAGCAGGAAACTACTTTATTAATTTCCGTCTCTCCTATAGAAGGGCGGCTGAACGGTAAAAACTCATTTCTTATTTTCAATTGTCGTCTCTCTTTCCAGTTCAGGATTTCCGTAACATTTATAGAAATAATATAAAATATTAATTTCTGATGTGCAAAAGATAAAAAGCACCGTTGTCCCAGAGCAAATCCGTTTTAGACATCTTTGCCGTGATTTCCTGCAATCTGTTTTTATGCTGTGTAATGCAGTAGATATCTTTTTTCTGTGCACCCAATTCAAAAAATTCCGGGACGGATAGAAAATAGCGCTTTTTTTCTTCCGGTGCAAGCTTGACTATTCCTTCGGATAACTCGCCGAAATCCTCGACAATCGGCGTCCGGATTTTATTATAAAAATCAATTCCGTAAAAATTGATCCGGTATTGATATAAATCCTGACCTTGTGGAACATTCAGGGCAATCGCCTCCCGGACGACTTTAGCGCTGCGGTATGGAGCCAGAAAGTCATTAAGAGGAAAAAGCAAACTGCCGAGAAATAACGCACAAAGCGCATAAATGCTGAAAACCCAACCCTTGCGAAATTTACGAAAAATCAAATCAGGCAGAAACGTCATCACAATTAAAGCAATTACCGGCAAAATGATATACAACCACCAGTTACCGGAGATCATAATCACCAGACCTTTTTCCGCATCGGAATATTTTTGCAATACCGGAGGCAGAAACAAAGCTGCAATCATCAGCAGCGATTGAATTATTACTGCAGCACGAAAAATCACCTTCTTTGCCTGCGAAGCTTCCGCCGGAGTGTTTTCTTCATACTTTTTCAGAATGCAACCGGCAAAAAGCGCCAAAGGCAGGAATAGCGGTGCAATGTAAGTCGCCAGCTTGGAAGAAGACATCGTGTAAAACAGAAAAAGAAACAGAAACCAGACAATAAGTAACCTATTTTCATCATTACCGAAGAGAAAATTTTTTAATAATTTTATTTTACAGGCTTTAATCAGATAAACAGACCAGGGGATGGTCCCCGCAATGATAATCGGCAGATAATAGTAAAACGGTTCCGTCTTGCCATGCATTTTCGTTGTGAAACGGAGAAAATGCTCCCGGACAAAGAAAAACCAGAGGAAATCGGGATTTTCTTTTTGTGCCAGAATAATCCACGGGCAAACAACAGCTAAAAAAATCAAGATTCCTACAGGTGAAAACAGCTGTAAAATATTCCGCCACCGGCCAATCCAGATAAGCCAGATAATTATAATGGCAAAAGGAAATACGACTCCGATAAGACCCTTGATTAAAAAAGTTAAAGCACAGACAAAATAAAATAAATAAAACAGATATTTTTTTTGCTCATTTAAAGCCAGATACCCCAGCCAGACGGCCAAACAAATGAAGAAAGTTAACGGCATATCCAGAATATTAATGCGACCCAGCACAAAATGAAAACTCGAGACTGTCAGGATTGCGGCGGCATAAACCCCCGTTTTTTCATCACGGAAATATTTGCCGATGAAATAGACAAGCAGGATACAACCCCAGGCGCAAAGGGCTGCAAACAAGCGGGCGGAAAAATCATTTTCACCGAATATTTTAAAGAACCCTGCCGTAACCCAGGAAACAAGCGGCGGCTTTTCCAGATAGACGGTATTTTTAATGTGCGGGGTTACATAATTACCGGATTCATTCATAGCTGCGGCAATCAAACTGTATCGGGACTCATCCGGCTCCATCTGCGGCAGAACGGAAAGCAATCCGATATACAGAATGAAAGGTATCAGAAATAAGATGTATCTTTTTTGCATTCCGCAATCCTTACTTTTGAACCAGTTCGATATTATAGCGGTCAACGATATATTTGACCGTAAGTGCATATATTATTCCGCAGGCAGCACCGATCAACACGTCACTTAAATAATTCGAAGTAAGCATTATACGGCTCATTCCTATCGCTGTCGCGGCGGCAAATGCAAGGATACGCCAGCGGGGAAACAAAACAGTAATGGCAGTAGCCAGGGTAAAAGCAGTAACGGCGTGTCCCGAGGGAAATGATGTTGTTTCGTATACCAGCCCGCCGAAATAATCAAAACCGAATAATCCTTTATTAAAAAAATCCACCGGCCGGTGCCTGCCGGCAAGCCATTTAATCAGCAGATTAATCAATCCTGAGGCAGATATGGATACCAAAAGAAAAAAAATCTTCCTTGACCATCCTTGATTTTTTAAAACAAAACGTAAAATCAGATAAGCGGGAATAAATACAACAAAATACCACTTTGATTCGCCGGCAATTGTAACGGTCTCTGCAATATTTAAAATAGATTGACTCAATCCTTTAAAGTAACAGGCAAGTGAAATATCCCAGAAATTATATGACAGGAAAGCCGTGAAGAAAAACGATATAATAACAATCAGTGCAACAATCCGGCTTTTCTTCACCTTTTTACCCCCTGATAATTGCGGCACCAGACATATTCAACCGTATCTACCTTTGATCCGTTCAGAATCAGATCCATTTTCCGGACGTCATCTACACGATCGCAACGCACATGTTTTGCAATATTCAATTCATGGAAGTGGGTATTGAGAAAAAGAAGATCGTAGCCGAATGGCTCGTTTTTCTGCCAGACATCAAATTGATCCCTGCGATCATCGACAACAAAGACCTCTCTGCCGTACGGCAGACTGTAATACATGACCCTGCTGCCCATCGTCCAGTTGGAGACGGCCAGAGCTTTCGGCGCTCCCGACGAATCTCCTTTCACTATTTCATCTGCCTTACCTGTAATTATCTTAAATCCGTATATATCGCGGAAAGGCGATTTATAATCGGGAAAAGGCAGGAATTTGCAGACAAGTTCCGTATAGGCAAATAACGTCAGAATCAAACTGAAGCCAAGAGAAAAATAGAGGAAGTTTCTTTTCCATCTCTGTACTGATTCCAATAAATAATAAGCCCCTACCGGTATAAACAGCAGATAAAAAATACCGGGCCAATGCGGCAGAGTTCGCTCGGATAATGAAGTCAAAAGGAAAAACAGCATTATTGTACCGGCAAAAAAAACAGCCAGCCGGAGATAATCGTTTCCGGAACGTATTGATTTAAAAAAACCATAGAAAGCTATGATAAATAAAAATGGGCTGTAGGCACCGAATTGAGCGGCAATTGATCCTAAAAAATTGGAAATGCTGGCCGTCAGTGTCCCCAATACATGCCCGCTTTGATAGCGGAAACTGATAAATTCATGAGTATAGTTCCAGTATAGAACTGGAATAATTATGATAAACGCGATGAGAACAGCCGCCAGCATCCGGAAAGAAAAAATAACATCGTATTTTTTTTTCATGAGTAAAAATATTATTAAAGGTGGTACGAGCAGTATGGATGTATATTTGGCAAGTCCCATGAATCCCAGGATAACTCCTAGAAATAGATAATCACGCATTTTGTTTTCCCGGGCGATTCTTTCACAGATGAAAATCAGAATAAAAACCAGCAACAGCAAAAGCGAATCGGGAAGCAGCATTATTCCCAGAGCATTAAGCATAAATGAACAATTCAACGCCAGTACGGAAACAACAGATGCGTTGACTGATCCCGTTATGCGCATCATGAAAACATAAGCACAATAAGAGGTTGCCGCAAATATCAAGATTGCCGGAAGACGTACCAGAAATTCATTTGTGCCGAAAAAATAAAAAAAGGGAGCATGAACCCAACCGGTAAGTGGCGGATGATCCACATAGCTTAAATCCAGATATTTTGCGTATAAGACGTAATGAGCCTCATCCACACCCAATCCGAAAAAAGGCGCAACAATAAGACGGATTAAAGTGAAACACCCAATCAATATTAAGACATGATTTTTATCCCTGGGCATTAATTCTCTCTAAGTTCGGCTTGATTATCTCAAATACATGCTCCGGTCTGATGATCTGCAGGCAGACATTATCCTTGCAGGCAGTTTTACGATGGTTGGCGGCACTGACACACGGAGAACAGGCAAGCCCTGCATAAATGGGAGTTGATTTACCTAATGATCCGTAAAGCGCCGGCGTTTCCGGACCGAAAATAACAAAAGACTGCATACCGGTCACTGCGGAAAAATGTCCCGGACCGGAATCATTGGTAACCATGAATTCGGAAATGCTGTAAAGCAGCGGCAGCTCGGCAAACGTTACCTTTCCGGCAAAATTAATCAGACGTTCCGATGGAATCTGGTTTTTAATCTCTTCGGCTTCTTCTCTTTCCCGTGGATCGCCGGTTATCAGAATGACGGCGCTTGCGCAGGCATCCAGTATTTTCTTGATCAGCTCAACATAATATTGGGGCGGCCAGCGTCTCTGAATAAGCAATTCACTGGCATTGGGATTGATCAGGATAATTTTATGTATTGCCGGATTAAATCCTTTAAAACAACTGCTCACTATATTGCGAACCGCCATTTTCCCTTCTTCCGGGAATTTCACTTCGGCGAGTTCAATTTCCTGATCGGTAATTAATGTCTTGGAATAAGGAATTTCCTTTTTTTTCGCCAGCAGGGCGTTGACCAGGGCAATAAAATTCTTGGCTATATGAATGTGGGGATTATATGCCACTTTATGAGTCAAGAAACTTCCCCGGTAAAGCCCTTCGTTGAAATAAGCGTGGAATCCGATTTTATTCCGCGCTCCGCTGAAACCGGTAAGGAGTGCGGTAAACCGGGAAAAAAGTTCCAGATCGATTACCGTGTCCAGTTTTCTTTTCCTTGTCCAGAAAAAGAATTTCAGCGTGTCCGTAACAAACGCCGCCATACTATTTTCCCGGATTGTGAAAATGTTTTCCTCGGGAACAGTTTTCAACAAATCCAGGCTGGGCTTGTTTTTTTTGAAAATGGCAAAATGGATATTGGCATTGATTTCCTTCTGCAATTTTCGCATCGCCGGATCAACTAAAATGGCGCTGCCCATTTCCGATAATTCTATAAAAAGAATATTTTCGTTCGGCTTTTTGCTTCGCTTTGCCGCAATTAGATGAAATTTATTCCAGATAGAGCCCAAAGCACAAAGAGGAACGCCAACGTAATAATCGATCCAGCGCATTGTGTCAACTTTCATCGGCAATATCTTTCCTGATGTTGATTAAATTTGAGGAAATATAGGCAAAATGCCGTCAACTGTCAACAAAACATTATATAAAGATAAAGTAAAATCATCCACTACGATAATTCCTGTAATTTCCTCCTGGTCATCATGTTTTGCTTGAGAAATATAACGATTACGTGTTAACTTTTAAAAAAAAGCAGCTACATACAATATGCGTAAAATTATCAGCCGTTATATATTTAAAGAGATCGTCTTCCCATTTATAATAATTTTATTTGTTCTTACATTCGTTTTACTGATGGGAAGAATCCTTCAAACCATGGATTTAATGGTCAACAAGGGAATCAGCATGCTTGTTATCTTTAAGCTGATAGCTTTCCTCCTGCCTTCTTTCCTGCTTTTCACAATACCTATAGCACTTCTGATATCCATATTGATCGGTATGGGCAGACTTTCTTCCGACAATGAAATTACCGTATTGAGATCATCCGGAATCAGTTTGCTTCAGCTTTATTACCCGGTTGCACTTGCTTCATTGATTGCTTTTCTCTTTACTCTTGTCATCAGCCATTTTCTTGTTCCGCAAAGCAACTTTGCAACGAAACGCCTGCTTTTTGATATTGCCCAGCAAAATGCCAGCGTCGGCATTAAAGAAAAAGTTTTTAACGCCGATTTCAAAGGAATTATTCTTTATGCGGAAAGCATTCCCATTGACGGCGGTTATATGGAAGGTGTTTTCGTATCGGATAATCGCATTGTCAATGAGCCTAACACCACCATCGCCCGAAAAGCTTTTCTTGTTTCCGATCCCGATTCCTTTACTGTTAAGCTGCGGCTGGAAAACGGATCTATCCATACGGTAAGCCCCGACTTTAAAAATTATCGCAAAATTGATTTTCAGACGTACGACATCAATCTTGATCTTTCCTCCGCCATCGCAAGCGTAAGCGAAGATACCAAGAGCAGCACCGACATGACCATGCGGGAACTTCTGAACAAAATGAAAAAACCGGGTCTTGATGAAGCGGCGATCCGGGAACTGGCTATTGAAGTACATAAAAAATTTTCCATTCCACTTTCCTGTATTTTCTTTGCTCTGCTGGCCTTGCCGCTGGGAATCAAGGGACACAGGGCGGTGAAATCACGCGGATTTGCCATCGGTGTTATTATTGTTTCACTTTTTTATTTATTGCGGATCGGAGGGGAAGCCCTTGTAGAAACAGGCAGGCTTACTCCCGAAGTCGGTGTATGGACCCCGAATCTAATCTTTGCCGTTTTGGGTATCTATCTTTTTTACATGGCTTATCATGAAATATCACTCTGGCATATTATCAGAACCAGGCTGTGGCGCAAAACACTGACGAATTGAGGATTGGAATTTGAAGCTCCTGGATAAATATATCATCAAAGAATATATAAGATTTTTCCTCATCACGAGCGTATCTTTTATCGCCCTTTATCTCATCGTTGACTTTTTTGAAAAGATCAGAATGTTCCTCAGTAATTCCGCGTCGATTATCCAGATAGCATCGTATTTCTTTTTTTCCATCCCTCTGATCATTTCTCTGATTTTGCCAGCCGCCGTGCTTTTGGCAACACTGATGACTTACAGCAGTCTGTCAAAATTCAGTGAAATTATTGCCATGAAAGCCAACGGCATCAGTCTCTATCGAATATCCCTACCTGTTCTGATTTTTGCAGCGACTGTCGCCGTATCCCTGTTTTATTTCAGCGAGCTCATCACACCAGCCGCTGTTCAAAAGGCGGAACACATAATTATTGCAGAAGTCCAGAAACAAAAGACGCTTGGCTTTTTCAAGCAAAACGAACTCTGGTATCATTCCAGCAACGCTATTTACAATTTCAAAATATTTGACGTTGAAAACAATATTTTAAGAGGCGTTGTGATCAATTATATCAATCCCGATTTCACCCTGCAAAGGCGTATTGATGCGGAAAGAGTTGAATGGAAAAACGGTAAATGGATATTTCATAATGTCCTTGTGACTCAATTTGACAGCACGCATACTCCCTTTTTAGAAAAGGCCCGCCAGAAAATCATCCATCTGCCGGAAAAACCCAACGACTTTAAAATAATCCAGAAAGATGCGGAAAAAATGGGTTTTTTTGATTTACGAAAATATATCAACAAAATCCAGTCGGAAGGTTTTGACGCCACAAGATACCTTGTTGATTTGCATGGAAAGATTGCGTTTCCCTTTGTAACATTGATTCTTGTTCTGATCGGCATATCATTTTCGACCCGCTCGGCAAGACAGGGAGGAGTAATGCAAAGCGTCGGTGTCGGCATCATCATCGGTTTTTCCTACTGGATCGTCCATGCCTTCAGCATGTCGCTGGGGCGATCAGGAATATTACCGGCAATTCTATCGGCCTGGGTTGCCAACATTCTTTTTCTTGCCGCCGGCGCGACATTATTCTTCCGGACACGCACATAAAAAAAACCGGCATGCAATTTTATCTGTCATGCCGGCTGTAAGATCGAAATACTTCCTGCTGAAAAAATTAATATCTGTAGTATTCCGGTTTATACGGACCTTCCACGGATATGCCCAGGTACTGCGCCTGTTTCTTGGTAAGTTTGGAGAGATTTACCCCCAGTCTGCCGAGATGTAGAAGGGCAACTTCCTCATCCAGTTTTTTAGGCAGCGTATAAACCCCAACTGCGTATTTTTTTGTGGCAAGTTCTATTTGCGCCAGCGATTGATTGGTAAAACTGTTACTCATTACAAAGCTGGGGTGTCCGGTGGCACAACCCAGATTCACCAGGCGTCCTTCCGCCAGAATTATTATGGAACGGCCTGACTTGATCTTCCATTTATCAACCTGTGGTTTGATATTCTGTTTTTTACAAAATTTATTTGTTTCCAGATAATGCATATCAATTTCGCTGTCAAAATGACCGATATTGCAGACAATGGCTTCATCCTTCATCATCTCCATATGTTTCCCGGTAATTACGTCGCAACAACCTGTTGCCGTCACAAATATATCACCGAGTGGTGCAACTTCTTCCAGTGTTTTTACTTCATACCCTTCCATCGCCGCCTGAAGCGCACAAATCGGATCAATCTCGGTTATAATAACACGGGCACCAAGCCCGCGCAGTGATTGGGCACTGCCTTTCCCGACATCACCATACCCGCAGACAACAGCAATTTTGCCGGCAACCATGATATCCGTTGCTCTCTTGATGCCGTCGACAAGAGATTCGCGGCATCCGTAAAGATTGTCAAACTTCGATTTGGTAACTGAATCATTGACGTTGATTGCCGGAAATAAAAGCTCTCCCGCCGCCTGCATCTGATAGAGCCGATGCACACCCGTTGTTGTTTCTTCCGACACGCCGCGAATACGAGCAGCCAATTTCTGAAAGCGTTGCGGATCGCGTTTTAATGATTTTTCCAGGCGGGTAATAACAACTTTTAATTCCTTATTTTCAACTTTTTCTTTCAGAATTTTAGGGTTTTTCTCGATTTTCACACCCTGGTGGATAAAAAACGTCGCATCACCGCCGTCGTCAACAATCAAATCGGGCCCGGAACCATCAGGCCAGGTCAACGCCTGTTCGGTACACCACCAGTACTCTTCGAGTGTTTCACCCTTCCAGGCAAATACCGCAGCCGTTCCGGCTTTGGCAATGGCCGCTGCCGCATGATCCTGCGTGGAGAAGATATTACAAGATGACCAGCGCAGATCAGCACCCAATTCTTTCAGGGTTTCAATCAGCATTGCCGTTTGAATGGTCATATGGAGGCTGCCCATTATTTTCAAACCGCGCAGAGGCTTCTTCCGGCCATATTTTTTCCGCACAGCCATGAGACCGGGCATTTCGTTTTCCGCCAGTTGCATTTCTTTTCGTCCCCAAGCCGCAAGTGATATGTCTGCAACTTTATACTTTAAAGATTTATCAGTTTCTGTAAAAGCCATTTTTCCTCCATGTTCCTCTTAATTTTATTTTAACTCATTTTTCAATACATCCGCCTTATCCGTCTTTTCCCACAGATAAGTCTTGTCCAAAAACAATGTTCTCGGCAGTTTCTTATATATATCACCATTGAGCAGATCAAATTTTTCAATCATTCCCTTGGGTGTCAGATTAAAGACGGTATTGATTACGGAAGCAATCTTTTCTTCCGGCACTGCACCTGTTCCAAAGGTGTTGACATAAATGGAAATCGGTTGAGCCATACCGATTGCATACGCCAGCTGAACGGAACACTTCCTGGCAAGACCTGCGGCGACAATGTTTTTAGCTACATAACGAGCGCCAAAAGCGGCGGAGCAATCTACTTTTTCCGGTGATTTATTCACGATGGACCCGCCGCCCAGTTGCGCTCCGGGATAGCCCCCGTAGAGCTGTACGACCAGTTTACGGCCGGTAACACCGGAATCTGCTGCCGAACAGGAATTAATGGAATTCCACTCACCGGTGGGATTGAACAAAAATCTGGTTTGATCATCCACCCAGTCGGCCAGGCAATCCATGGCGATTTGTCTTGCCTGTTCTTCAACGGAGGAACGGAATTTATCAGGAACCTGGCGATAATCAATAGCATTGGACATTAGAACTGTGGCTACTCTTTTGGGCTGCCAGTTGGCATCATAATCCACGGTAACCTGCCCCTTTCCATCCGGAGCAAAAACAGGATTGCCACAGTTTTCAAAAGTCCGCATCATTCTGCTTGCTAAAACATATGTCAGCGGCAGTAATTCCGGAGTTTCATCACAGGCAAAACCATAGATAATTCCCTGATCACCGGCTCCTATTTCTTTATATTTGCCTAAATCTTCCCGTGTACCGATATTGATATCCGGAGACTGGGGGATGATGGTGTTCATAACGCCCATGGAACTGCCGTTGAGACCAAGAGCGGAATCACGGTAGCCTATTCCCAGTACTGTATCGCGTACATTTTTTTCGATATCGACGTAAACCCGTGTAGCAACTTCGCCGCCGACAACACAAAGCCCTTTCCCAAGAAATACTTCAATGCCACAATGCGGCATCGAGTGGATATCCATACCAATTTTATGTTCTTCATTTAATATCGCCGCGATAATATTTGCCGCAATAGAATCTGAAACAATATCCGGATGGCCAATTTTAACGCTCTCGGAAGTGATCTGCATGATTCAATCTCCTTAATTTTTATTTAAGAATTATTGCCAGCTAATAGAAGCAACTCTGGAATCGGCAGAGTTAATTGAGCAAACATGTTTTGACATAAAACCCACCGGAGCACTTAGCATAGACAACCGGTTTAGTTCAATATTTTTTTCTCTTTATCTTTTATTTTTACACAGAATATCGCGACTGAAACAGAATGCCTGTTATAGGCAGGCCTAAATGCGGGTAATGCTTTGAACTAAAAAAGTTGAAGAAATTCCGGAAATCAATCCCCGGATGACCGGTCAATATTTTAACTTATTTTTTTTATTTTGTTTTTTGCATCCACAAAAACACATTTGGGCTTCCATTTTTTTGCTTCTTTATCGTCAACAGTGACAAATGTGGCGATAATAATCAAATCGCCTTTTGCCACTTTGCGCGCAGCTGCACCATTGAGACAGATTGTACCGGAATTGCGTTTGCCCTTGATTATATAAGTAGAAAACCTTTCACCGTTATTGATATCGTATATCTCCACTTTTTCATAAGGCAGCATTTCGGCTTCTTCCATCAGCCTTTCGTCGATGGAAATACTGCCTTCGTAATGCAGGTCGGCATCAGTCACCGTTGCCCGGTGAAGTTTTGATTTCAACATGTATCTTTGCATAAATCCTGCTCCTTAAAACTACTTTATTACATCATCACTGAAAACGTGATTATCAATCAGTCTGGTGGTTCCGACTCTTACCGCCAAAGCTATAACCGCCTCTCCCGTAATTTCATCGATATCCATCAGTGTATCGGCAGCACATATTTTAATGTAATCAATTTCCGTATGGGGTACGCTTTTGATTATTTTAGTTACTTCGTTTAATATAACTGCTGATTTTCTTTCGCCCGCATCATAAAGTTTCCGGGCTTTTTTCAGGGATTGGACTAGACTCAGAGCGGAAGAACGCTCATCTCCCTTCAGATAAACATTCCGGGAACTCATGGCAAGCCCGTCGGCTTCCCGAACTGTCGGAAGCCCGATAATTTCCAAATCAAGGTTCAAATCGGCAACCATCCGTTTGATTGTTACATATTGCTGGTAATCTTTTTTACCGAATACGGCCACATGAGGCTTAACAATATTAAAAAGCTTGGTGCAAATCGTAGTTACACCGCGGAAATGACCGGGACGGGACAGGCCGCATAAATTAAGAGTTACTTTATCCACATTCACATAAGTCTGGTAATTCTCCGGGTACATTTCCTTATCCGGCGGATAAAAAATGACGTCAACTCCAACGTTTTGAGCCATTTTGGAATCACGCTCAAAATCACGGGGATATTTGGATAAATCTTCTTTCGGACCAAACTGGGTGGGGTTGACGTAAATGCTGATGACCAGACAATCAGCGATCTTTCGGGCTTCTCTCATCAGGTCAAGATGGCCTTCATGAAAATAACCCATGGTCGGGACAAATGAAATCCTTTTGCCCTGCCGGCGCAGAGACTCTGCAAAAGACTGCATTTGTTGAACGGAGTTAATAACTTTCATTTTCGGCCTCAAACCTGTGCATTTCGTTTCTGAAATTTGTATTTAATTAAAAAAAAGCCTCTGGTCGCTAGACGAGAGGCTGAAAATTTATGCTCTTTATATTTACCTTCCGTCCCGGTCCGTCAGTGGATCCAAGCGTTGGTTTCCTCTAGCAAAATCTAAGGTAATTTGTCAAGAAATTTTATTTTTGTATCCAGGAAAAGCTAATAATACGGAAAAAACACACCAACAAAAGTCAACCCGGATTTATACGATACTAATAAGCTAATAATACCGGCTGCTTGAAATAACCAAGCAGCCGGTATTTTCTTATGCATAAAGGACATTCTATGAGAGAAATGATTTGAATCCGACTTTCTGATCCATAAATAGTCTCTTGTCCATCAATTTCGGTGTACCCTTGATTATCGGCTTGAATTCCATTTGATCAAGAACCTGCTTTTGCAGATCAATACCCGGAGCTATTTCGATCAACTCGAGGCCTTCCGGTGTCAGTTTAAATACGGCCCTTTCCGTAATATAAAGCACGGGCTGTTTAACTTCCAGTGCATAATCGCCGCTGAAAGTGACATGTTCCACTTTTTTGACAAATTTTTTAATCGGGCCTTCTTTTACAATTATCAATTCTCCATTTTTCGTGCTGATCTGCAGATCTCCGGCCGTAAACGTTCCCACAAAAAATACTTTCTTGGCATTTTGAGTAATATTAATAAATCCTCCGCAGCCGGCAAATTTGGGGCCGAATTTGCTTACATTGAGATTACCCTTGTCATCGGCCTGGGCCAGTCCCAAAAAGGCCAGATCAAGTCCGCCGCCGTCATAAAAGTCGAACTGCTGGGCCTGATTAACGAGGCATTCAAAATTGGAGGCAGCGCCAAAACTTAATCCGCCGGCCGGAATTCCACCGATTGGTCCCGGTTCCACAGTTAAAGTCATATAATCCTGAACACCCTCTTCCGCGGCAACAATGGAGGCAGCCTCCGGCATGCCGATACCCAGATTGACTATGGTATTGCGCCTTAATTCCATTACTGCTCTTCTGCCGATGATCTTTCGTTCATCAAGCGGCAATGGCTTGATCGTATGCTGGGGAACAATTATCTCTCCGCTGTAAGCCGGATTATACTGCTCGCTGAATGTCTGATAGTGATTTTCGGGTTTGGCAACAACAACATAATCCACCAGTATTCCGGGAATAACAACTTCCCTGCCTTTAAGCGTTCCGGAATCCGCCAGCCTTTCCACCTGAACAATTACAATACCACCGCATTTTTTTGCCGCCTGGCACATTTCCAGAGCATTTAAAATGAGCGCTTCTTTTTCAAAAGTAATGTTACCCTTTAAATCGGCGGTTGTACCCCTGACCAGAGAGACATTAATATTTATGGCTTTATACCAGAGATATTCCATCCCGTTGAATTTAACCAATTCCACGAGATCTTCTTTTGTTTTGGCATTTATTTTACCGCCGTCGAGGCGGGGATCACAGTAAGTTTTGAGACCAACACGAGTAAATGTTCCCGGACGGTTTCCCGCAATATCCCGAAATAATTGAGCAACAGTACCCTGTGGAAAGTTGTATGCTTCAATTTTGTTATCCAGCGCCATCCGGCCCAGTTTAGGTGCGAGCCCCCAGTGACCGCCAACTACCCTTTTCACCATACCTTCGTGGGCGAAGTGATTAAGGCCGCGATCCTTACCATCACCCTGACCCGCCGCATAAAGCAAATTCAGATCCCGTGGTTCACCCGTATCCAGAAAGCGTTTTTCGAGGGCAATGGCCAGTTCCTCGGGAAATCCGATGCCTACAAATCCCGATGTTGCTATCATGTCATTGTTCTTAATTAATTTTACGGCCTCTGCTGTTGATATTATCTTGTTCTTCTTTTCCTCTGTTCTCTTCTCTTCCATAGATCCGATCCTTTAATAAATGTTTTATTTGTTAAAGCTTTGCTTCTCCCGTATTCTTACGCGGATGGCAAAGAAATTCGAAACGTCCTGCATGGTGAGATTGTTATTCAAAGACAATAACTTATCATTCTGCCAAAATTAAATATTCACAATTAATTATTTTGCGCACCCTCATATCACAGTTGGCAAAAAAATAATATCATTGATTAAAATTTATAATACAAAATCATCCATAACATGTTTCCGAACTTCCTCCTCCGTATTTAGCGGATATTATACCGAAATAATGATTTTAACGATCGGTGGCCGTATCATTGGAATTATAGTTAACCTGGCAATCACCATCCCCGCCGTTAAACAATATATCTACATTCATGGCATCCGTGTAGCCAAATGAACCTTGGGCCGAACCGCAGGACCGGTTATTCGTGCCGTACCTTGTCACAGTCTCACCGGTATTCAAAGTGCCCGAGATGGCGCTGCCGTTGTTTGTCCGTGAACATGATGAATTGGTAATGCGGAAATCACGGCGGCTCCCCGTATTATTATAAACAGTATATCCCGAACAACCGACATAGAATGTGGATGAGCAGCTGCTGCTGCCGGCTGCATTCGAGACATTTAACGTGTAGGTTCTTGCTCCGGCCGTGGTCTGGGCTGCCGTGGTGCAGGAACCACCGGCAGGATTGGGGCTGCCGCATGTGCCGCCGGGCGATGATATCCAGCTTGCACCTGTTGCCGTACCGTTAACCGTCCAGGTCAGGGTATTTGTGCTGTTGTAAGGAATAATGTTGGAGGCGGCCATAAGTGTACAAGACGGAGGACCGGCGGCCTGAGTTACGGTGAAGGTCTGACCGGCGATAATGATATAGCCGGTACGCGCAGCGCCTGAATTGGCTGCAATACTGTAGGTCACCGTACCGCTGCCGGTACCGCTGGTGCCGCTGGTAATTGTAAGCCAGGGAGTATTGGCGTTTACGTTTGCCGTCCATGTGCAGGAGCTCGAAGCTGCTGTCACAGAAACTGTTTGGCCGGATGCGGCGTTGTATGTATGCGCTCTGCTGGCTGGACTGATGGAACTGGTAGGGAAATAAATTGCAAAATTATTAATGGAAAATTGTTGTGTTGACGCTCCTGTTCCTTCAGTAAAACCGAATAATATATTATCGAGCATAGCGTTATATGTTGAGCTTAATTGCTGCGTCCTGTCTATTTTTGGCAGGTAAGTGGAATGAGTATAGGGATTATAAACATCCTGGAAATATGTATATTCACCGGCTGGACAAGCACAGGTTGAATCTGAACAAGATTCGCAATCTACCCATACTTTCACTTGATACGATTGAGAAGATGATATCCGGATAACTTCGATCCGGACACGATGGGTCTTGCCGTCTTCCATCCAATTGTATGTGCCGCCGTTTTCCGACAGTGAACGTTCATAATATCCGCCTAACCCCGATCCATTTCCGCTGTATGCTGAATTATAAGGATTGGCAGTAGTGCCATCGCCGACACCATGCACGTTATCGTCAAAACTGGCCCGGGGATAAGTGCTGCCGGCAGTTGAATAGTAAGAGCACATGGTACCGGAAGAGGGATTTGTACCCCAAAACATTAAAGCGATATGGTTGTTATTATTATGATCGTTCCTGTTTCCGCTGCAACCGTTATATTGCATGGCATTAGGATTCGGGTAGGTGTCAAATTCAATGGCAAACTTAGGCGGTTTCAAGCCTAATCCATCCAGTGGTGATCCATCAGGATCTGGTGGTATTGGATGGGGCGATGAAGATGTAGTCGATGTATTGCCCGAACCTGCATAGCCCATCAATTCACCCAGACTGAATGTTGTAGTAGGGGCACCACCTCTATAATTTATTTTATTGTTGTCAGCATTCATAACGGTAAAAGTAAAGCCGTCGGCATTGGCACTGCTGTTGGTCGAAGAATCCAACGTAGTATATTTAAATTCAAAATATACTCGGAAACCTAGGCCAAAAGTGCACACTCCGTTTGTACAAGGATTGCATGTACCTACGGGGCTTGTTCCACCATACCACAATGCACCTGACCCGTCATTTATTGCGCTTCCCATATTTATGGCCCCCGTTGACGAATCAACTGTAATTGAAGGGCTGGATGTATTATTGACAATCGGTGGAAATGAGGTTGTTGTTCCCGGATCAGTAATCGGTGTAGGTGTAGATGTCTCTTCGGGGATAGGCTGCGTGCCTAATCCTGTCTTGGTCACACCAATGTATCTATCAACGGTACCTGCAGCAGGAGCAGTGGCTTCAGTAGTATTATAGGGTGAGTCAGGATTATTGGGATATGTAGCAGTTGGGGAAATCTGATGCGTTGCCGTTGTTTTCTGTGCTGCCGGCAAAATGACGGGTAAAGAAAAAATTATTAATAATGTGAAAAACATTTGTATTATCTTTTTCATTAGCAACTCCTGATTCTGCAATTATTCCTGCTCTACTAATCGCCGTATGTTGACTTTGATCTGAAACCGATTGTTCTACCTATGTATATTGAATCATTGGTGATAACGGTAGGTTTAATCGTTGAACCTTCAACATCCCGGATATTGGTTAATCTTACTGTATAAGGCGAACTGGTTCCGCTGATAATGCGCAGATCGTATTCATAATATTTTATATCGGTTTTTACGATAAATATGGTACCTTTTGAGGGTGGAAATAGTTTTGCAGTATTAATATCCGCTACGGAAAGAATTAAATCGTTTCCACTCAGAGTTGAATCATATTGGTTATAATAGCCGATATAAAACTCATCACCAGTAACAATTGTGTCGGTAAAGACTGTCCCTGATAAATTAAATGTAACCGGTGTACCGCCAGTTGCGGCGTCAAATGTTCCCGTAGTAACACCTCCGGTGTAATCAGCGTAAGTAATACCGGTCCATTGAGGTGTCCTGTGAGAATCTCTGACTTTCAATAACCCGCTCGCGGGAAAAGTTATTGCTGTGTCAGTATCATCCGCCTCACGCGGTAATAAACCGGGCAGGTGCAGATGTATAGTTGTAGAACTCGAGCTTGCCGCATCGGCAGCTGTTGCATAAAACCAATAGGGATAAACTTCCAGTTGGAACTTTCCCCCATTATCCGGCATGTTGAACTCTTTTGCCTGAAGAGCGGGCAATTTAGCATTTAATGTATTGACGGCAAGCGCTGCTTTGTGCTCACTGGCCGCAATTCTCACACCGGACTCGGAAAGATAAAACGCCCGGGGCGCCCGCTGAGCAACAGCCTGATTCGAAAGTGAGGTGTATGTTAACGTATATATGGCAACGCCCAGAACACCAATTATCACCATGGCGACTATAACCGTCAGCAAGGCGCTGCCGTTCTGTTTTCTTTTTCCAATAATATATTTTGCTTTTAATGTGTTCATCTTAAATACTTTTCAGTTTGGCCGGGGCGCATTAAGTACTGTATTGGTCCGGGGATTAATTGATCCTTCATATTTTAATGAAGTAACTCCCCGGCCTGTCTCATTATCCAGGGAAACCATAACCCGTATCTTGGTAAGCGCACTGAATTCATTTGATGTCGTCCAGGCTGTTGTCCCGTCCGGCTGATAGTAACTCAGAAAACTATCTCCGCCGTTACCGGCAGTCAAACCGTCAATCAATACCTGGGCCGTTCCGGAATTAGTCACATCCTGCAGCGTTATTTGCGTACCGGAAAGCAAAAGTGTGTATACACAACCGGTCTCAGTCGTACAGGAAGGCGGCGCGGCGCTTTTAGGCACACTGTAGGTAATTTGTGTGGCAGTGGCAGTGGACACCGCCGTAATATCAGTAAGTTCAATCTTGATTCGGGCCATGGCCAATTGCGCCTTTTGCGACAACTGATCGGCGTTACGGGCAAAAGTATAACCTTGCATGATATAACTAACGATACCGACCAGGGCAATGACCACAATTCCTGTAATAACAAGTACCGCAATTAATTCAATTACTGTAAAACCTTTTTTGTCTTTCCATCTTCTCATGGCATGCCTATTTGGTAAATATGCTTTTCAGCGTTTGCTGTTGATAAGTCAAAGTCACCAGCAGGGCGCTGTTTGCTGCTATTGTGTAAGTGTTTGTGGTGTCGGTAATCGTGAAATTACAGGATGTACCTGCCGCATCAACTATGTTTACTCCGTTAATATTCAGCGGATCCACATATGCTGTTTTGAAAGCGCATAAATCGGCAATGGTACCGCCTCCCGCCTCCAATTCCTGCCGGTATTTACTGGTTAATATTTCCATTTGCTCGGTTAGTTTGTATTGATCACTGACTAAACCGGCGGAAACGGGACTGCGCATATATGTTGACCCCATATAAGAGATGAAAATTGCCGCAGCTATGGCTATGATGATTATGGCCATAACTACTTCTATCAGTGTACCTCCCCTGCTGTACTTCATGGTATGTACCCCGTTTGCGGTGTTATGGTTATGGCAACACTCGGTGTTGCCGCATCAAGCGGCTGGATATTTATCGTCAGAGCAACGGCCAGCGGCGTATTTACCGTTTTACTGGTATAGGCACTGTAGGGTATTCCACGATTATCAAAATAAATAGTAAAATTGTCAGCAAGCTTTATTTTTTTAGCTGTCAGATTAATTGTTCTGTCGGAATTAAGAAATGTTTCATCTTCGGGAAGGCGGATATAGGTGGCCGCCGCCGCGGGATTCGTACCCTGAAACAGCCAATAGCTGCTGACCGTCCCGCTTATTCCCCATACTGCCGCGCCGGAACTTGGATTGGAATTCATGGCCATGATCTGGGCATAACGCAAATGAGCCTTTAAGGCATCTGCTCCTGAATATACTTCGGCGCTGTAATCGACAGAACGGCTTACCGCAACTACGGCGATCACGGCAATAATAATCAGTACGGCAATTACTTCTATTAAAGTGAATCCCCGATGGCTAATTTTGGCCTTTTGCGGCAAGTTAATCTTCCCCCTCTGATTCTTGCTTTTACACTTTTGAATGAAGGATATAAAACACGGACGCACATTAATATTTTAACCCTAAAATATCAAGTAAATTGAATCATTATAACTAAATGCAGATAAAAGCAGATCTCACTACGGCAATACATTGCAAAAATACTAATTTTTATTTTTTCTTCGATTCGTCAGCTGCAAAATACAAAATCCGGAGAAGGATATTTCTGCCCGATAAATAACTTTTTGTTGCTTATTCTCATCGTTTTCTATAGTTTACATCTCCAATTAAAGAAAATTCATAACAATAACAAATATCTAATGAATACAGGAAAACGGATTAAGGGATAATGATTTCCAAAGAAAACGGTTTTTCTCTACCTTTTAAATTTAATCTGCGAATAAATTTTCAATATCTATTTGCAGCCGTTTCATTATTAATTTTCCTGTTGATTATTTATTCCAACAGTTTCTATGGTGATTGGCATTTTGATGATTTTTTCAATATCGTCAGTAACCCCCACATTCAAATCAATGATTTTTCCTGGAACAGTATAAAGCGTTGTATTTACGGGTTAGAACAAAAAAACCTGTCGCGTCCGTTATCCTACTTTAGTTTTGCCGTAAATTATTTCTTTTCCGGAATAAATGTTTTTTCTTATCATCTGGTAAACTTTATCATTCATTATTTAGCAGCCGTATTTCTTTTTCTTTTTATACATGACACATTAAAGCTCCCCCTGCTTCGCGCGAAGTATGAAAATACCGCCTATCCGCTGGCCCTCCTGGCGTCGTTATTCTGGGCAATAAACCCCGTTCATGTGACATCAGTAACCTATATCGTCCAGCGCATGGCATCCATGGCCGGGCTTTTCTATATCATGTCCATGTTCTTCTATCTCAAGGCAAGAACGTCAGCAACCGAACGCCTCTGTGTAGTTTTTTTCATCTTATGCGGTTTATCCGGACTGGCCGCTGTTTTGTCCAAAGAAAATGCGGTTATGCTGACTGTCAGTATATTTATTTATGATTTATTTTTAATCGCAGGATTCTCTAAAGAAAATATTAAGAAATATTTAAAGTTCGCCGCTCTTCCGGTCATATTTATTGTTGTGGCCGGGTTTCTTTACACCGATTTTACGGCTATTCTCAAAGATTACGAAGGCCGCGATTTTACAATGGCAGAAAGACTTTTAACGGAGCCACGTGTTCTTATATTTTATCTTTCCTTATTATTTTATCCGATTAACTCCCGTTTGGCCTTGCTCTATGATGCGGACATTTCGCACTCTTTACTTCAACCGTGGACAACAATGCCGGCTATCGTAATAATTTTGCTGCTGATCGGATTTGCTTTTTATCTGGCTAAAAAACGTCCTTTGATTTCTTTTTGCATCATATTTTATTTTTTGAATCATTTAATTGAAGGCTCAATATTTTCTTTAGAGTTGATCTATGAACATCGTAATTACCTGCCTTCGATGCTTTTGTTTATTCCAGTCGCCGAGTTTTTAATTTATGCAATTGATTATTTTTCTTATAAGAAAATAATGCAGATAATAACGGCTGCTGTAATAATTCTAATATTAATTGGCGCAGGAGATAATACGTATCTGCGCAATCAAATCTTTTCCGATGACTTTCTTCTCTGGACCGACAACATCGACAAGGCTCCGCGCTTGAGCAGACCACATTCCAATCTGGGCAGAATATATGCCACCAACAACGATAATGAAAAAGCTCTCTACGAATACGAAAAAGCCATGGCTTTAAATAATTTCGGCGGGATTTACGCCCGGGCTATTCAGGAACATAATTTAGGCCTTTTGAAATTTGTGGAAGGCGAATACGACGTATCGTTTTCATATCTGGAACGTTCTCAAAAAGTACTGCCTTATTACATTCCCAATATAATCTATACCGCCAAAGTACATCTGGTGAAAAATGATTTTGCGGCTGCCCGTAACGTCATCGAAAGTGCCTTCCAGAAATATAACTACCGGTCTGATCTTATGGAAGTATATTGTTTAATATTAGTGAATGAAAATAAATTCACCGCAGCGGAAAAATATGCAAAACATTTATTAAAAAATAATTTAACCGCAACTTTTCCCCTTACAGTACTTGCGCAGACAGCCCGGCAGAAGGGGAATCTGCAGTCGGCCATTTCTTTTTGGCGGCTCTACCAGAACTCCTTCCCCGGCAATTGCAGCGCCAATCTCGCGCTGATTGAACTTTACGCTGCAACGAATGATCAGGCAATGCTGAAGACGGAACTGGCCAGATTGCTCTGTCTCCGGGGGAACAAATCTCTTCTGAATTATATTAACGAAAACTTCAGCAAACCGAATCTCAGCGTTTATTTACCGGATTATAACCTCATCCGGAAATTAAACAACAATCACAGGTTTTAGTTGCCTGTGCCCCTGAGCGTTTTTGCCTTATCCTCTTTAAAACCTAGCATGTCTGCTTTATTTTTATATTCCCCGGCCGTCCGGTATTGCTTTTTCTTATCATATATATAAGACAAGTAGTAATATGGTTCCAGATCAAGAGAATTTAGTTGTATCGCTTTTTGAAATTGCGGAACCGCTTCTTCGATTTTATTTCTGTTGAGCAGATAAATTCCATATTGATAATAGGCAAAAGACGTCGTTCTTGCGGTATTGATTTTAAAAATATTTACCGGCAGGAAAGTAATTATAATCAATACAATTGTTGCAGACGCAGCAAGAGCCATTTTTGTTTTTTCTTTTTGGCGCAGGTAATCATACAACACAAATATATATCCGGACGCTAAAATTATCACAAATGGCAAGCTGACGATCCGGTACCGATCGGAAATAAAGAAAATTACGGTTGAGATGACTAAACCGACTAAAAACAATTTAAGAAGCACTATGCTCTTGTTATTAGGAACCATGATTATCCCCATAATCGCGAAAGCAATCAGCAAACCGGGAGGAATAACGGCGTATTTCAGTATAAACGAAAATTCTTTACAAAAGTCATGATCGAGATTTGTGGCAAGTTCCTTGTTGTTCATAAAAAGTAATGTCTTTTTAAATAAAAGAGATATTGCATCCACGGGATGTCCGGTAATGAAATTCATTCCTTTTTGGTACCAGTACATGTCGGCTTCCTGCGCAGACAGTTCTCTGCCCGCCTCCTGCGAGGCAACTTCCTGAGATTCATGCATATAGATATACGGCAGATTAGAAGTACCGGGGATCAATTCATAAATTCCTTTGGCCTCAGGATGATTACCGATATAAAAATTTAATCCCCCCTTGGCCGGATAGGGCGAAAAAGACTTCTCCAGATAATAATTATTCAGACTGAAAGGAAGGAGAACTATTACAATACCCAGAATATAACGCAAAGTGGAGGAGTAATACTTTTTGTCCTGCTGATTATAAAAAAACAGGACGGCGATGGTGAGTACGGATGAGACAATAACATTGGGCCGGCCGGTGCTCGCAATTCCTGCAGCCAATCCCGATAAATAATAATAAAGACTGTGCTCCTTTAAATCTAGGGCTTTAATCAGCAAATAAAACGACAACAAAAGAAAAAAAATCGAAATTGATTCACCTACAGGCATTCCGGCAAACAAAATCAACGGGGCATAAACCGCATAAATAATACCGGCGGACAATCCTGCTCTCTCATCAAATATTTTGCGGGCAATCAGATATGTAATCACTGCAGAAAAGGCATCGATTATCAGTTGAACTGCAACGGCAGGCAATATACTCTCCGAAAAAAAGAAGACAAAAGGAACAAGATAGAGAGAATATAAAACATTCATGTTCATGGGAATCGTATAAAAGAAATTCCCTTCCAGAATTTTCTGGGCAATGAGAATAAAAGGCAGGGTATCCGGAACATAATCAGGGGATATAAGGGGTGTTTGATAAACTTGAAAGAAATGGACCAAACGAAAGAGAATCGCCAGAACAAATATCAGCGTATATTTTGCTCTATCGGAAAATATTTTCTTCATCTCAAAAGATTGTATTTTATAATGCAGTAAAGCGCCCGAATGCCGTCTTTCCAGTTGATTTTTTTACCTTCCTCGTATGTACGGCCATAATATGAAATTCCGACCTCATAAATCCGGCATTTTAGTTTCGCTATTTTAGCCGTAATCTCCGGCTCAAAACCGAATCTGTTTTCTTCGATTTTTATCGATTGAATTATTTCCCGGCGAAATGCCTTATAGCATGTTTCAATATCGGTCAAATTAAGATTCGTCAGCATATTGGAGATCAGTGTAATGATGCCGTTTCCTACCCGATGCCAGAAATACACGACTCTGTGGGGCTCTCCGCCCATGAACCTGGAGCCGAATACTACATCGGCCTTGTTGTCTATGATCGGTTGCAATATTTTGGGATATTCACTTGGGTTATATTCCAGATCGGCATCCTGAATAATAACGATATCGCCGGAGGCTTTGCCGATGCCTTCACGCAAGGCGGCACCTTTCCCCCGGTTTTCCGGCTGATAGATTACACAGCTTACCTTTGATTCGATTTTGTTTTTCAGTATGTCTCTCGTTCCATCAGTGGAACAGTCGTCAATTACAATTATTTCCTTCTCATCATAAGGAGCCCCCAGCACGGCAGCGACAATATTTTCGATTGTCGCAGCTTCATTATAGCAGGGGATTACGATGGTGAGTTTCATATATTTTATCGTCCGGCGATTTTATTCATAACATTTTCTTTATTTACTACACATGCTCCGATCGTAAGTCAAAGAAAAATAATATCTTTTGCTTGAATTTTTCTTGACACAAAATCTTCTCCCCATTACAGTAATTTCCCGAAAATAATGTAAAATTTAAACCAGTTCCTTAATATTAAAAAGGCTTTGGTCTTAAGAGAAAACAATGTTTGATGACGTTTATAAGGGTAAAACAGTCCTTGTTACCGGCCATACGGGTTTTAAAGGTTCGTGGCTTTGCATCTGGCTGAAAGAACTGGGAGCTAATGTTGTGGGTTATTCCCTGGATCCCCCCAGCGACCCTAATAATTTTAATGCCTGTCATCTGAATAGTCATGTTACTCACATTCACGGAGATATCCGGAATTTTACCAGCGTTAAAAAAGCTCTGGAACAACATCAGCCGGAGTTCGTTTTCCATCTTGCCGCGCAGGCTTTAGTGCGCCCCTCTTACAGAGATCCAAAACAAACTTTTGACACAAATGTCGGCGGCACCGTAAATATTCTGGAGGCCGTTCGTTTAACACCCGGCGTTAAAGTTTTGCTGAATATTACCAGCGACAAATGTTATGAAAACCGCGAATGGATCTGGGGCTACCGTGAAAATGACGCAATGGGCGGCAGCGATCCCTACAGTGCGTCCAAAGGATGTTCCGAATTGGTTTTTTCCTCCTATCTCCGGTCTTTTTTCAACGCCCGGGTCTCCGCCCGGCAAATCGGCGCAGTGTCCTGCCGGGCTGGGAATGCTATCGGCGGCGGTGACTGGGGTGAAAACCGGCTGATTCCCGATTGCATAAAAGCATTAAGTACCGGCCATACCATTGACATCAGGAATCCTCTTTCCATCCGTCCCTGGCAGCACGTCCTGGAACTTTTGAGCGGCTATCTCTGGCTGGGAAGAAGATTACGGGAAGAACCCGATGTTTACAGCGGAAGCTGGAATTTCGGACCGGGGAGATCTGAAAAATTTACGGTTGCTGATATTGCTGATTGTCTTATTCAGTGCTGGGGCTCCGGCAAGTGGCACGATACATCCGATCCCAAAACCGTTCATGAAGCCGCCGTACTGAAGCTTTGTTGTGATAAAGCCAATAATCTTTTAAATTGGCGCAATACCCTTTCGATGCACCAATCTGTGAAATTGACAACCGAATGGTATAAAGAATTTTATAAAGACCCTAAACTGTCGGATATGCACAAATATTGCGTTAATCAGATACAATATTACACATCTCTGGCTCAGGCAGGAAGATTACCGTGGGCGATGAATCCTTAAGACAAAACGTCCGGAATGCCGTTATAAATTACTACCGGTCAACCCATGAGCCTTTACATCAGACTCCCTTTATTCCGGGACAAACCCTCATACCGGTTTCCGGTAAGGTCTTCGACGAAGACGACATGATTTCCCTGATGGAAGCGGCCCTGGACTTCTGGTTAACAACAGGCCGGTTTGCCAAATCTTTTGAAACGGCCTTCTCCGATTTCCTTGGTGTAAAACATACCGTCCTTTGCAATTCCGGTTCCTCCGCCAATCTGCTGGCTATTTCCTGCCTGACCTCTCCCCAATTAAAGGAACGTTGCCTGATGCCCGGCGACGAAGTAATAACACCGGCTTCCGGTTTTCCCACAACATTAAATCCTATCTTGCAGAATAATTTAATACCTGTATTTGTCGATGTTACTGTTCCCAGCTACAATATTGATGTCTCTGCGCTCGAAGCAGCTCTTTCCCCGCGCACAAAAGCCGTTTTTGTCCCTCATACTCTGGGCAACCCTTGTGATGTCGACACATTAATATTATTTTGTAAAAAACATAACCTTTGGTTAATCGAGGACAGCTGCGATGCGCTTGGGTCAATATACCGGCCCGGCACTACCGCTGCCGCCGATAATAACCCCTGCTTTACCGGGTCATTCGGCCACATTGCCACCTTCAGTTTTTATCCGGCCCACCATATTACTATGGGAGAAGGTGGTGCAATTGTGACGGGTGACAGCCAGCTTAAAACCTTGATCGAATCTTTTCGGGATTGGGGACGTGATTGCTGGTGCGAAACAGGACATAACAACACCTGCAAAAAAAGATTTGAAAAAAAGTTTGGGGATCTTCCCTTTGGTTACGATCATAAATACGTCTATTCCCATATCGGTTATAATCTGAAGCTGACGGACATGCAGGCGGCTCTGGGAGTTTCGCAGCTGAAGAAGCTGCCCGGGTTCAATAAATTGCGGCGACGAAATTTTCAGACCCTTTATGACGGATTGAAAGAATTCCGGGAATTTTTTATTTTACCGGAAGCAACACCTCAATCAGATCCCAGCTGGTTTGGCTTTCCCCTGGCGGTCAGAGAGGATGCCCCCTTTACCCGTAACGATCTCATCCGTTACCTTGACTCGCACAAAATTGATACACGGCTGCTTTTTGGCGGTAATCTCACCCGACAACCGGCTTTTCAAAATATTGCCTGCCGGAAAATCGGCGCGCTGCCCTCTTCCGATTTTGTCATGAATCAGGTTTTCTGGATTGGTGTTTATCCCGGCTTGACTAAGGAAATGCTCGATTATGTTATTGAGATATTCAATTCTTTTATAAAACGATCGACGAAGTAATTTATTTTTCGAGGTGATCAATGAAAAAAGATATACCTGTAATCATCCTCTGTGGGGGCATGGGAACAAGACTTGCCGAACAGACGGAGCTTCGCCCCAAACCACTTGTCGAAATCGGAGGAAAGCCGATTCTCTGGCATATAATGAAACATTATTCTCATTACGGCATTAATGAATTCGTCCTGGCGCTCGGATACAAGGGGGAGCAGATCAAACAGTATTTTCTTAATTTTTATACTCTGGCCCAGAACTTCAGCGTAAATTTGGCCAACGGTCAGACACTTCTGACGAATTCATGCTATCATGAAGACTGGATGGTGCATCTTGTCGATACCGGCCCAAAGACTATGACCGGCACACGGCTGCAACAGGCGGCAAAGATACTGGGCAGACGCACTTTTATGATGACTTACGGAGACGGTGTCGCTGATGTGAATCTGGATGAATTGCTCGCTTTTCATCAGAAAAATAAATGCCCGGTTACTCTGACGGCAGTACGTCCACCGGCTCGCTTCGGCGCACTGGAGTTTGACAAAAATATAATCCGGGCATTTAAAGAAAAGTCCATTCTGCATGAAGGCTGGATCAACGGCGGTTTTTTTGTTCTTGAACCGGAAGCACTGGAGTATATTGACGGCGACGTCATGTGGGAACACGCACCGATGGAAAGACTTGCTTCCGAAGGCAGGCTCTGCGGTTACAGACATCCCGGGTTCTGGCAGTGTATGGATACGGGAAGAGATCTCAAGTATCTGGAGGATCTGTGGGAAACAGGCAAAGCTCCCTGGAAAACGTGGTAAAATAATTATTAATCATTTTGATCGGGAAATTTATTTAATATAATGTTATCATGAACAAAATAAAAATTGCGCGGGCACACGAATTTTCGATCTCTCGGGGTATTACTATGGAGAAGGTATTGCTATGACCGTAAGTAAAAGAAAAGATACTGCAGCAATAAGCAAGTGCAGAGTATGCGGAGGCAGATTTTTTGAAAAACAATTACTTTTATATAAAAACATGCCGAAGTCCGCTCAGTTCCTGCCCGGCAAAACCTCACTAAATCGCGATCGCGGCATTGATCTGGGAGTACATCAATGCTCGGGATGCGGATTGGTACAGTTGAGTAATCGCCCCGTGTCTTATTACCGGGAAGTTATCCGCGCTTCCGCCGTATCGGAAGAAATGAAAAATTTTCGAAAAAAACAATTCAGCAGTTTCGTGCAAAAATACCTCCTCAAAAAAAAAAAATTATTGAAGTCGGTTGCGGTCGCGGAGAGTTTCTCTCCCTTATGCAACAATTTTGCTTAAATACTTACGGATTAGAATATTCGAAAGAATCCGTTAAAATATGTAAAAAAAACGGTCTGCAGACGTTTCCCGGATTTATTGCCGGCGCGGATTATAAATTGCAACATGCTCCTTTTGATGCTTTTTTTATATTAAATTTTCTTGAACATCTCCCGAAACCGAATTCGATCCTACAAGGTATCCGCAATAATTTAACCGAGGACGGCATCGGACTTGTTGAAGTCCCCAATTTTGACATGATCCTGCAAAAGAAGCTTTTTTCCGAATTCATTATTGATCATCTGTTTTATTTTACAAAAGAAACATTGAACTCGACATTATGGCGAAATGGTTTTGAAATTATTGAATGCAAGGAGGAATGGCACGATTATATCATCTCTGCCGTAGTCAGGAAGAGAAAGAGGACGGATTTGGCGGATTTTTCCCGTGAGCAGGATAAGCTTAAACACGAAATAGAAGCATATCTTCGTCTTTTTAAATATAAAAAAGTGGCAATATGGGGAGCCTCCCACCAGGCTCTGACAATTGTTTCCTTATTTAACTTAACCGACAAAATCCGGTACATAATCGACTCGGCGGCGTTTAAGCAGGGTAAATTTACGCCGGCCACACATATTCCTATTGTTTCTCCGGATAAACTCTACTCAGACCCGGCAGATGCCGTTATTGTTATGGCCGCAGGCTACTCCGATGAAGTCGCAAAAATTATAAGGCAAAAATTTAATAAAAATATTAGTATCTCCATCGTGAGAAATTCCGGATTGGATGTCATTAAAACTTGAGCAAAGAATTATATATTTACAATAATCCCTTGCAAGAAGACCTGGATCACATTCTTACCAGCACCAAAGGCATCTGGGAAGAATTACGGGGGAAAAGAATTTTTATTACCGGCGGCACGGGTTTTTTTGGTTGCTGGTTTCTGGAGAGCTTTGCCTGGGCCAACGACCGATTAAATTTAAACGCATCCGTGCTTGTTCTGACGAGAGATGAGGAAACCTTCAAGAAAAAGGCTCCACACTTAACAAACCATCCCTCTATTTCTTTCCATACCGGAGATGTCCGCTCTTTTGATTTTCCTGCAGGCAATTTTGACTATATTATTCATGCGGCCGCATCATTAAGCCCCGGTTTAAGCGGGGAAGATTCCTTACAGATATTCGATATAATTCTGGAGGGAACACGGCACACACTCGAATTCGGGAAACAATGCGGAATGAAGAAATTTCTTCTCATCAGTTCGGGAGCGGTATATGGCAAACAACCTCCGGAAGTAAGACTCCTTACTGAAGATTACCAGGGGGCGCCTGATCCTACTGACCGGCATTCCGCCTATGGTGAAGGCAAAAGAGCCGCCGAACTACTCACTATCCTCTCTGCCGGGCAATATGGTTTTGAAGCAAAAATCGCCCGCTGCTTTGCCTTTGTGGGTCCTTATCTGAAACTGGACAGCCACTGGGCCATCGGAAATTTCATCCGGGACGGCCTCAATAAAGGTCCTCTCGTAGTCAAAAGTGATGGTACGGCATGCCGTTCCTATTTGTACGCCGCGGATTTGATGATTTTCTTATGGACAATACTTTTTCAGGGGAAATCATGTCGGCCCTACAACGTGGGGTCCGATTCGGAGATAAATATCCGCTCCCTGGCCGAGCTTGTATCAGCCGTTTTTAAGATAAAAAAAGCTATTGTTGTCTCCGGTAATCCTGTATCGGTTAATAATGTCGATCGCTATGTTCCTTCCCTAAAGCGGGCACAGGAAGAATTGCATTTGAAACAGGAAGTGGACCTGCAAAATGCCGTTGCAAGAACGATTAAGTTTATAAAACTCAAGGAGAGTAATAGATGAAAAATATAACAATCGGAAATCGCCAAGTCGGAGATGGAAACCCCTGTTACATCGTCGCGGAGATAGGTATCAATCATAATGGTGATATAGATATTGCTAAAAAATTAATCGACCTCGCCAAAGTGGCCGGATGCGATGCCGTCAAGTTTCAAAAGCGCACTGTGGATGTTGTTTATTCTCCCGAAGAACTGGCCAAGCCGCGGGAAAGCCCTTACGGAGATACCAACGGTGATTTGAAATACGGTCTGGAATTTGAATTAGAGGAATACCGGGAAATAGACCGGTATTGTAAAGAAAAAAAATTCCCCTGGTTTGCTTCCTGTTGGGACGAGGGAGCCGTAGATTTTATAAATCAGTTTGATGTTCCTTGTTATAAAATCGCCTCGGCAAGCCTTACCGACGATGAACTTATCCGCCATACCAGATCAAAAGGACGTCCGATAATCGCCTCTACGGGGATGAGTACATTGGAGCAGGTTGACCATGCCATCGAAATACTCGGCAAAAATGATTTGGTGATTTTACATGCAACAAGTACCTATCCGGCAAATTATAATGAGCTTAATTTATCGGTCATTCCGATGATGCGAAAACGTTATGATCTGCCGGTCGGTTTTTCCGGTCATGAAACCGGTATTCCCACATCTGTTGCTGCAGTAGCTTTAGGAGCATGCATTATTGAACGGCACATTACTATTGACCGGACTATGTGGGGTTCCGATCAGGCTGCATCGCTCGGCCCCAGCGGTATTGTGCAGATGGTTCGGGATATCCGTCTTTTGGAAATGGCCATGGGTGATGCGGTGAAAAGAGTGATTGAGCGTGAAGTGCCGATTATGAAAAAGCTGCGCCGGAAGGGATGATTCTCATGAGTAATATTAAAGCGGTCGCATTAGACATCGACGGTGTTTTGACCGACGGAACTTTTTACTGGGATTTAAAGGGAGAAGAATTAAAGAAATTTTCTTTTTCCGACGTCATGGGTATATCTCTGGGGCGAAAGGCCGGATTGGTTTTTGCCTTGATTTCCGGCGAAGATAACAATCTGGTAAATCGTTTTGCGGAAAAAATGGGAATAGTTGATATCTATGCCGGCAGCAAAGATAAGGCAGCGGATCTGCGCTCCTTTGCGGCAAAATACGGCTTTACAATGCCGCAAATCTGTTTCATGGGAGACGATGTCAATGACCTTGCTGCATTAGCATTGGCCGGTCTTTCTGCGGCGCCTGCCAATGCCCACGATAAAGTTAAACAAAAAGTAATGCTCATAACAAAAAGAAGCGGCGGTCAGGGCGCCGTAAGAGAATTAATTGACCTGATTTTGACCGATAACGGCGGGGAATAAATATCATGAAGCTTTCCGATTACGTAATTAAATTCATTGCCGGGCAAGGGGTTAAACATGTATTTCTGCTTCCCGGCGGCGGCGCAATGCATCTGGTCGACTCACTGGGCAAACGAAAAGATTTGGAAGTTGTTTGCTGTCTGCATGAGCAATCGGTAGCTGTCGCGGCGGAATCATACGCCATGCATACCAACAATCTCGGCGTGGGAATGGTTACCACCGGTCCCGGCGGCACCAATGCAATTACAGGTGTATGCGCCGCGTGGATTGATTCCGTCCCCTGTCTGTTTGTGTCCGGACAAGTCAAAAGATCGGATATAATGAAGGGAAAAGGCCTGCGGCAATTAGGAATACAGGAAGTAGATATCGTTTCTCTGGTAAAGTCCATAACCAAATATGCTGTTACCGTCATGGAACCGGCGTTGATAAGGTATCACCTGGAAAAAGCCCTGTATTTGGCGAAAAACGGCAGGCCCGGCCCGGTATGGCTGGATATACCGCTCGACGTTCAGGGAAGTATTATTGATGATGTTTCCCTGCAGGGTTTTAATCCGGCGGAACTGAGAGAAAAAAAACCTCCGGCATCTTTGGTGAAAAACGGAGTCAAAAGAATAATCAAGTTCCTGAACAATTCCGAGCGGCCGGTAATCATAGCCGGCGACGGAATAAAAATAGCGAAATCCAAAGATCGTTTCCTGAATATTGTTGAAAAGCTTGATATACCGGTAATCCCCACCTGGAAAGCCATGGATATAATTCATGAAGAGCATGAATTATATGCGGGGAAAGGCGGCATACTGGGAGAGCGTTCCGCCAACTTCGCCGTTCAGAATTCGGATCTGTTGTTGTGCATCGGATCCAGAATGGATTTCACACAGACTGGTTTTGCTACCAAATCGTTTGCCCGGGCGGCCAGGAAAATTGTCATTGATATAGATAAAAACGAAATAAAAAAACTGGATTTCCCCATTGATTTGAAAATAATCGCCGACGCCGGAGCAGTCCTTGACGAAATCGGCGCTCAGATGGGCAGCGTTAAAATTAAGGACAGAAGTTTATGGAAAGAAAAAATTAAAGCATGGAGAAAAAAATATCCGATAGTCTCCGCTGAATACTATAATAAAACGGGACTGGTTAATCCTTATGTGCTGGTTGATGTACTATCCAGTGCGGCAACAAGTGAAGACATAATTAATCCCTGCTGCGCAGGTACCGCCGCTGAATACAATTTTCAGGCATTTCAGATTAAAAAAAATCAGAAATTCATCACCAATCACGGTCTGGGACCAATGGGATTTGAATTGCCCGGCAGTATCGGCGCATGTCTCGCTAATAACGGAAAACGAACAATCTGCATAGCCGGCGACGGCGGATTGCAGTTGAACATTCAGGAACTGGAGACATTGCGCAGGCTGGATTTGCCGGTAAAAATATTTATAATGAACAACAACGGCTATTCGTCCATCAGGACGATGCAGGAAACTCATTTTCAAGGACATTACGTGGGTAATGACCCTGCTTCGGGATTAACGCTGCCTGATATTATCAGCGTGGCTGCGGCTTATAAAATAAAAGCCATCAGAATTAATGATGTAGGCGAACTGGAATCAAAAATCCGGGAGGCGCTTGATTTCCCCGGACCAACCATCTGCGATGTCATGGTTATCCCCGGCTTTAAAGTCTCGCCGAAAGTCGCTGCACAAAGAAAAGAAGACGGCACCATGATCTCCAAACCGCTGGAAGATCAATGGCCGTTTTTAGACCGGAAAGAATTGGCGGAGAACATGATTATACCGCTGCTGGAAGAATAGTTTGTTTTATTGAACAGCAGACAAAAACATAACCTGAGGAGAAAGCTTGGGAAAGAATACCCTGAAAATCCTTATGATCGGCCTGGGCAGCATCGGGCAACGTCATGTCCGTAATTTACGGCAGCTTCTTGGTGAAAATGTTGAAATTGCGGCGTACCGTTCACGCAAGCGCCCCTATGTGCTTACGGAACAGGCCGGCATCGAGCAGGGCGGCAATTTGGAAGAAAAATACAATATTCAGCTGTACGAAAACATTGATGAGGCTCTGGGTCAAAAACCGGATGCCGTTTTTATCTGCAATCCTCCCAATCTGCATGTGTCCACCGCCTTAAAAGCCGCCCAAAATGGATTGAACCTTTTTATTGAAAAACCGCTTTCCCACACATACGAACATGTAGACGAATTAATCAAGCTTATTGAACGGAAAAATCTTGTTGCTTTTGTCGGCTGCCAGATGCGTTTTCATCCTTGCCTCAGGAAACTCGAATCGTTAATTAAAGCAAAGTCTATCGGAACTATTTTATCGGTACGCTCCGAACTTGGTGAGTATCTTCCCGGCTTCCATCCCTATGAGGATTACAGGCATATGCATGAATCCCATCAGGCTCGCGGCGGCGGTGTAATTATTTCCCAAATCCATGAGCTCGATTATCTATACTGGCTTTTCGGCCTTCCGAAGCGTGTCTTTGCGGTAGGCGGCCACCTGAGTAATCTGGAAATAGATTCTGAAGATACCGCCAGTATCTTAATGGAATACCGTATTGAAGGCAAAACCGTACCGGTACATCTGCAGCAGGATTTTACCCAACGCCCGGCCAGCCGTACTTGCCAGGTTATTGGTAATGAAGGAAAAATTCTGGTTGACCTTCGTGCCCTGTCTGTGCATGTTTTCAACAGTCAGGGAGAGCTTTCTGAAAACAACTGCTTTGAAGGCTTTCAACGCAACCAGCTGTTTTTGGATGAATTGAACCATTTTCTGGAATGCCTGCAAAGGAAACAACCCCCTCACGTAACGGTGCACGATGGAGCTCAAAGTCTGCGGATGGCGCTGGCCGCCAGAGAATCCCTCGCCTCCGGTCAGGTGGTTGAAATGGAGCATGAATTATGAAGAATTTAAAACAAAATTTATTTGATTTAACCGGGCAAGTGGCAATTATAACCGGCGGCACCGGGCTCTTGGGCAAACAGCATGCTGAAGCTATTGCCGGTGCCGGTGGGATTCCGGTTTTGGCGGATATCTCTCTCAATGGCAATCTCCCTGCAAAGAGCGAATGGAATGAACGCTTCGGCAAATCAGCATGCGCTATTCAGGTTGACATTACTCAACCGAAGTCTGTCCGGGCATTGCTCGCCGAAGTACTGGATCGATATGATCGTGTTGATATTCTCATCAACAATGCCGCCAATAACCCCAAAATGGAAAATAAACCGGGTGCGGAATTTTCCCGCCTGGAGTTCTTTCCGTTAACGCAATGGGAATCCGATTTGGCGGTAGGCCTGACCGGTTCATTTCTTTGCAGCCAGATTATCGGAAGTGAAATGGCTCGCCGCAAAAAAGGAGTCATCATCAACGTAGCTTCCGATTTAGCTCTGATTGCACCGGATCAGCGCCTGTATCGCCGGGATGGTCTACCCGAAGAACACCAACCGGTAAAACCCATTACCTATTCCATCGTGAAAACCGGTCTGATCGGATTAACCCGCTATCTTGCCACCTACTGGGCAGATTGCGGCGTGCGGGTTAATGCTATTTCACCCGGCGGCGTTTACAACGGACAACCCGATGAATTTGTTCATAAGTTGAATAATCTGATTCCCCTGGGACGGATGGCCCGTCTCAATGAATATCAGGGTGCTATCCTGTTTTTATGTTCTGATGCTTCTTCTTATATGACCGGCGCAAACCTGATAGTGGACGGCGGCAGAAGCTGCTGGTGATTATTACTGTTTTCCAATGACAAAAAGTGAATAAGAAAGAATTTATGCGAGATTATAAAAAAGAGATTGCCGATTATCTGGACGAAGTGATGGAAAGAAAAGAATTCAGTATCGACAGGATAAAGGCACAGATTAAAAGTTCACAATACGTCTGTGTTTTCGGAATAGGAGCTATTTCGTATCCCATCATATCCTCCATAAGGAATTTTACAGACATTAAAATTGATTTTTTGTCGGACAATGATCAGACAAAATGGGGGAAAACATTTCATAGTAATTTAAAATGCATTTCCCCAAAGGAACTGGAAAAATATAAAGACGATATCGCCATTCTCATCACCACCCAGCACTATAAGAAGATATATCAGCAGCTCTTAAAAAATGGATTTAGAAAGATATTTGCCATAACAGAATACAGGCTCCTGAATGATGCCTACTTCAAAAACATAAAAAATCTTCTGACGATAAAAGATAAAATGCTTGCGGCAACAGACATCCTGGCAGATGAACGATCCAAAGAGATCATGTTCACCCTAGTAAAAAATTGGTTTGATTTCGACGTTGATGCCGCAGGTTATGAAGGTATTTTTACCAGCGATCAATACTATCCCACCGATATTATTAAATTAAGCGGCAGGGAAGCATTTGTTGATGTCGGAGCATATAACGGCGATACGGTGCTTGATTTCATCAAAAAAGCCCATAATCAGTTCGACTCCATTTTTGCTTTTGAACTGGACAAAAAGAATTTTAGAGAAATGGAATCGGCAGTTGGCAAACTGGCAACACCGGTAAAAAACAAGATAAAGCTATATAATTTCGGCCTGCTGGATGAAGAAAAAGAAGTTTTTTATGAAACCGGCGGTTCCGGTATGCAGAGCACTTTTATCAACGTCATCAACGCTGCAAGCGACTGCGGCAAAACAGTGCGGCTCAACGATATTCTGAAAAATGAGAAAGTCACTTTTATCAAGATGGATATTGAAGGTTCGGAAGTAAAGGCTTTGTCCGGCGCTGAAGAAATAATCAAAAAACAAAAACCAAAACTGGCTATCTGTGTCTATCATAAGCCGGAACATCTCTGGGAAGTTCCGCTATATATTAAAAAAATCGTGCCGGAATATAAGATATATATCCGGCATCATACCCCGCTGGAGTATGAAACCGTGTGTTATGCCGTAATTTAATTTTTATAATAAACAGGGACATAATTTATGGTTACGGAAAAAGATATAGAACAACAAAAAAGAGCAAAACTAAAAAGGGAAAAGCCTCACGTTTTCGAAAAAGTCATAAAGATTGAAGAACGGTTCAGGCAGGGCATTCCTACCCCGATTATAGATATTGCTTACAATTACACCTGCAATCTAAAATGCAGGCACTGTACGGCTTCCCGGTTTAAAAAAGAGGGACGAAAACTCACACCGGAAGATTTACGCAATATCAGTAATCAGGCACACGAACTTGGTCTTTGCCAGTTCTGCCTTTCCGGCGGCGAGCCGCTGATTTTTAAAGACCTTGACGACGTCATCCGGGCACTGCAACCTGATAAATTTCATTTAACCATGAGTACAAACGGCCACTTCTTATCGCCGGAGATGGCCAGGCATTTAAAAGCAATGGGGTTGGATAAAATTAAAATCAGTCTGGATGATTTTGATGAAAAACAACATGATGCCAACCGCAACAGCCGGGGCGCCTATCAGAAAGCCATGAAAGCCATGATGAACGCCGGCGAGGCCGGATTAAGCGTGGTTATTCAAACCGTAGTATCACGGCAAAATTGTCAGACCGACCGTCTGATTCACATGGCGGAGTTTGCGCAAAAAAATAATTTCACGGTTGATGTTTTGATTGCCCGCGCCACGGGAGAATGGGAAGGCAGGCATGAAGTGCTGATTAACGAAGAAGATGCCGAATTCATCAGAAAAGCACACGATAAATATCCCGTATTACATCGCGATACTTTCCCCTCCTACGGGATGGATAAAGGCTGCGGCTGTGTTGATTCCACGCTGCATATAACCCAATACGGCGACGTTTTGCCGTGTGTCTATATTCATATTTCTCTCGGCAATATCTTCGAGGAAAGCCTTGCCGATATAATTAAAAGAGGACAAAGTATAAAATATTTTCAAAAACACAGCCGTCTTTGCCTTTCCGGCGAAGACCGGTACTTTATCGAAAATTATATGGCAAAATTTTACGGGAAACCCTTGCCGATTTCCTGGTCGGAAGCATTCGGCAAAGATGATTTCGTGAAGTGAATTTTTTAATTTCGGAGCACAATGAATGAAAAAGCTAATCAGCATTGTCACGCCTTGTTTTAATGAAGAAGAAAACGTCCGGGATGTATATCAGCAGGTAAAGGAAGTTTTCGCCGATCTTAAAGGCTACGCTTATGAGCACATTTTTATCGACAACGCATCAACTGACGGAACTGTTCAAATTCTGAAAGATATTGCCCAAAAAGATTTGAATGTAAAAATTATTGTTAATTCCAGAAACTTCGGCGTTGCCAGATCCCCCTACTATGCTCTTTTACAATCCGGAGGCGACGCAACGATTGTTGTAATGGCCGACCTGCAGGACCCGCCTTCCCTGATAAAAGATCTGATCAAAAAATGGGAGGAAGGATATAAAATAGTCCTGGCCATCAAGGAGAACAGTAAAGAATCGAAGATGATGTTCAATATAAGGAAGTTATACTATTCCTTATACAATAAGTTATCCAATGTTCAGATTGTGTCCAATTACAGCGGCTTCGGTCTGTATGACAAACAGGTCATTGCTATTCTGCGGAAGTTCGATGACCCCTACCCTGATTTGCGCAGCCTCCTTGGTGAAATTGGTTTGGAAAGAACCATGATTTCGTACGTTCAGCCGCAAAGAAAAAAAGGGAAAACAAAAAACAATTTATATAATTTATACGATCAGGCAATGCTGGGCATTACCAGTGATTCCAGAATTCCCCTGCGCCTGGCCAGTTTCATCGGTTTTTTTACCGCTATTATCAATATACTAGTCGCCCTGGGTTATTTTATTTACAAGCTGCTCTATTGGCAAAATTTTCAGCTGGGGATTGCTCCGCTGGTAATAGGCATTTTTTTCTTTGGGGGTGTACAGTTATTTTTTCTGGGTATTATCGGAGAATACATCGGGATTATCCTTACTCAGGTCAAGAAACGGCCGCTGGTTATAGAAAAGGAACGCATCAACTTTGATTAGTCCCCATGGAGTACGCTTTTGATCAAATCCTGGAAACAACTGTGGCTTGCCCATCAAACAAAATGGCGCTTTCTCCTGGTGGGGATATGGAATACTATTTTTGGTTATTCAGCCTTTGTCGGTCTCGATATTCTTTTTACCTATCTCTTCCCGAAAAGGTATCTGGCCTATATGTCGGCGGCAATACTGTCGAATATCCTGGCAATTATCAACGCCTTCATTTTTCATAAATACATAACTTTTAAATCCAAAGTTAGAGGTAAAGCTATTATCGCTGAATTTGTCCGTTTTTTTTCCACTTATTTATTCACTATGATACTGGGACTGATTTTGCTGCCGTTTTTTGTAGAAGTGATGGGAATTGATCCCAAAATATCAGGAGCCCTGCTCATCCCGGTTACTGTAATCATCAGCTACTTCGGGCACTCCCGGTTTTCGTTCAGGAAGTAAATCTCCTTCACCGCAATTTAAAGACGGATAATATTTTCTGATTATCAACTCTAACTGTAAATACTTCCTGATGCAGAAAATATTCCTGAGGATGCCAGCGGTAATTGGTGAGGAAATAATCGGCCTGATCAACACCGGTCAGACGCAATCTTTTAATGTCTCTTCTGTCTAGAAATATTGCGTTGTTTATCAATGGAGCAGACACATTTGCCGACAATTTAATGAGCGGCCTCTTGTCATTTGCGGCAATATACTCGAGCCCCTTCCGGAAAGACAATCCCCAGTAATCAAGTTCAAATTTTTCTCCGGCATTTTTTCCTGCCAGCATGTTGAAATATACATTTTGCCAGGGATGATGCTTCATCATCTGATAAGCCGTAGATACGACACTGCCGGCAATCACTGCGATCAGAAAAACGGCGGCAACCTTGTCCCGGAAAGAAATCCCCCTCTTCATTATTTCAATAAGTTTATTCAATCCCGTCATTGCGACCAAGAGAAAAGAGGCATAGAGAAAATACATATGCCGCCATCCGTCATATAATGCCGAATTAAAAACGATTACTGCAACAAGCGGCACGAAAAACAACAGCAGAAAAAGAACATCCTGTTTTTCTTCATCGTTGGAATAAAGACCAAGTCCGTTTCTTATAATTGCCTGCACAATCCCGGCAAAACCAATTAAGAAAAAAAGGATATATATCAGCGGAGTGGTAATCATTATCCAGACGGGGATGTAATGCCAGGGTACTTCCGTTGATTTAATAAATGAACCCAGGTACAGGACATCGTATGTAATGGGAAATCGGTTCATTACAGTGAAAGAATTTATCAAATTACCTAAAGGATCAGACCAGAGGTAAGGCCAGAAAATAAATATAAAAACGAGACAGAAAATAATATAAGCAAATACGGGAAATAATTTACCGGGTAATTTGCGAAAAGGCTTATCCGACTTTAATATATCCAGAGCACTCATTAATAATGCGATAAACGGAATAAATGCTCCCGTGATGCGCTGATCAATAGTCAAGGCTGTTGTAAGAGCAAACAGTACGGCGCTGCCGATTGTTTTTTTCTGTAAATAATTGATCAGAAAGTATATTGCTATAATCAGTAAAGAAAGAAAAACTACATCCTTGCCGTAAAAGGAATCGGCGAAAATACGGGGACTTAAAATTAAAAAGAGACAGGCCGCCAGCCCCGCAATCCGGCTTTTAAAGCGGTTTTTAACGATCAAAAAGAAAAAGATAACACTGATATAGAACAGCAGAAAAGTGCACAAATGCCGCAGATAATAAGCTTCCGGCATATTTCCTTCATAGCCCAGCAACTTTTCGGCAATATACATCGGCAAATCGAATACTACGCCGTATTGTCTGGCCGAATAATCCGCAAGATCGGGCAGTGCTGCTAGTTCCGCATTCCGGAATCCCGGCATAAAAACACCGGCCAGATATTTTGCCGAAACCATGGCAATCTGCCGATGTGTCGGTTCATCCCAGGAAACGCCGTAATCTTTGTAAAGAGAGACGCCGATAACAAGATAAGCGAGAAAAAATGCAATTATGCAGATATATTTTTTCTTTTTTGTAAAACCATTTCCTGCGGACACCCGGCCGCAGGGTGTTTCGGCAGGCGAATCCTTAATACAGGTCATAAAATCTTAATCTCTGCTTGTATATCATTTAGTATTGCCGTTCAGCATCGCCAAATTATCTTCTATTTTTTTCTGATACTCTTCGTCGGTCGCGGGCACCTTCATTCCGGCAATTTTCAAAAACAACACGGCTTCTCTTATTTTTCCGACTGTTGCCGCCGACATGCCAAGATCATAAATATCTTTGTAATCAGCATTAATGGTGAAAGGATTAACATACTGAGAAAGCAATTTATAAGCTTTTTTATATTCTTTTAATTTAATATAGGCGGCATACAAATTCCTATATACATTTTCACCCGAGGAAGTCTGTCCCATATCAAGGGCTTTCTTATATAGTAGTGAAGCTTCCGCGTACCTTCCAACTCCAAACAGAGCGTCGCCTTTTAAGGCATAGCCATGAGATAGATCCGGATAGTTTTCGATTAGCGTTTCCGCATAAGTCATTGCCTTTTCATAATTCCCCTGAACAATTGATATGCTGCCCAGAATGTGATTGGCTCCGTAATTAATTTTATCCTGAGCAAACATTCTCAATGCTTCATCCTGCATTTCTTTTAATTTTTCTTTTTTCTGATCATTATACCTTATTTCCCGGTAGCTAAATGGATCAATTGTTTTCAACTCATATTTGCGGGCTAAATCTTCGTACTGCGATTTTTTTATATACAAGGCTTCCTTGGTATCGAAAAACACGGGCACAAACTGTCCGCCGTTTTGTTCAATAACTTTTTTAAAATAAGGCCGCTGCAGAGAAACGGCTATAAACGAAGGATCATATTCCCGAATAAATTTTTTAAAAACAGTAACATCGGCAAATACTTTACTGGACAGTGCAAAATCCAGATCGCTGAAAATAGTCATCTGCATATCCATGAATATCTTGAAATCCGGATTCAGAGCCCAGGGCAAATACCCCCCGGTATTCGATTCGTTGAGGATTTTCCCCCCACTGGCATGGCTGTTCAGGAACTTTACAACTCCCGTAGGAAGATTGGATTGTGAAAACGGATAAGACGGTCTGTTGCCCAGCACGTTATTGAAGACCAGAAGAGGGATAATAATCACCACGAAAAGCAGCACGGTATTGGCTATTTTGCGGGGAAGTCTGTTGTTTACCGTCATTAAGGACAAACCGTTACACATTAAAGGAATGGAAAGCAATGTAAACTCATAGCTAAACCGTATGTGCTGAGCCAATAAAATGCAGGAAAACACAAAGATGATGCCGTGACTGATCCTTAGCCGTTTTTTCCAGAGACAAAATAAAAAACAGACCACGGTAAAGAGAACGATAATGTTAAGGGCAGTGGCAATAAAACCGCTGATTGTAACGGGAGCAAAGATAAAATATTTGCTAAACGGCACATTGAGCAATTCCTGAACGTAAAGATGCTGATAGGCGGCATTCTGAAAAGAAACCGCAAACGGGATCTTTATCAATTCAATTATCCGGGGAGTAAAAAAAACAGTATAAAATACTGAAATCAAAAGCCACTTGGTTTTCTTGCCGGCGAATTGATATTTATTTGTTTTTCGTATTTGATGATAGTAAACTTCCGCGAGATAGGCAAAAACAATTAAAAACATGACCGGATATTCAATGCCGTGAATGTTCGACCATAGAACCCCCAAAACCGGCAGCAGCCATATTTTATCCCGCTTATATTCCAGAATATAGAGAAAAAGAATGATAAACAGATAGGAAAACAAATGAGGGCGCACCAGAAGTTCGCGGTATAAGATCACCACCGCACAACAGATGGAAAGGAAAGCGCCGGTGAGGAGAAAGGTTTGATTTTCTTTTTGGCGAATAAAAAAAGAGCCGATAAAAAACAGCGTTAAACAATAGATAATACATCGGAAAACAATCAGGCCGTAATACCCCGACCATTGAAACAATTTATAAATAATAACCTGGAATAACCAGTAATAATTGTACCATTCCTTGGGAGGTGTAATATAGGAAAAGAAGGCGTCTTTAAGTACTGTTCCGTTTTGCCAGAAATACCTTCCTCCGGAAAGATGATACCACAAATCGGTATCATACCCGACTATCGGCCAGGTTATAAAATAATAGATAACTATCAGGAAAAATATGGAAATCAATGAATATAAATAATATTTATTTTCGATAATTTTATTGTACAGCAATTCCCGCGCATTATTTATTTTCATTAGTGGTTCCTGCAGATTACCAAAAATATTTACAACTTACAGATCGCCGGCTGCCTTAAAGTAACTTACAATATCGGGAATTTTTTCCTTTTGCACCTTATCCACGGTAATTTGAATTTGAGAATTTGCCCCAATATTAACGAATATGCGGAAATCGTCTCCGACATTCGCGAGATCCGGGCCGTACTGGGCGCTGTTTATTGCATAAGTATAAAGAGTTCCCCCATTCGGCGCCCTGCCGCCGTTGGTCATCATGTATTTAGCCTGCGCCTGGGACAGTCTGGATTTTATTTCTGAAACGGCAAGTTGCGCCGCCATTTTACGCGCATCGTCGATTAAGTCAATATATTTGGGAATAGCCATGACGGCAAGAAGGCCGATAATTATCAAAACGGCAATTGCTTCAATCAGAGTGAATCCTTTGGAGTTATGATAATTATATACATTTTGCATGTGGTTCTCCAAAAATAATCAAGCCGGTAATAGAACTACCGGCTTGATTCGTAAATTCTGGAAAACTATTTGTTAAAAGAGGTCAACTTTCCCCTCATCAGTCTCCTGCTGCCGTAAACGAGCCGCTGACACTTACTGCAGAGCCTTGTACCGCCGTAACACTTATTGAAATCGGCGCGGAGGCACCGGATGTTGTTACGGTAAAATCTGATCCCACATTGTTCAGATTAGCTACGCTGTTATAGGCACCGGTGCCCGTAGTAGCGTAAGTATAAAGTTGCGGACTCGTGGGGGCGGCACCATTGGCCAATATATACTTACCCTGAGCCTGAGAAAGACGGCCCTTTATTTCCGCGATGGCTCCCTCGGCGGCTTTTTTGCGGCTTTCCGCCGCCATATCAAGGTATTTTGGAACCGCTACTGCGGCCAGAATACCCAGAATAACCAGCACGGCAATTATTTCAATGAGCGTAAAACCCTTGTTATTCATAATTTTATTCTTCCTTCAAGTTTTATCTGTTTTTGCACTTTATTCAGCCTTTATCGACATAGCTTTTGGAAAGCTGGTATCCTAATCTAATGGATTTTCAGCCTCCTGCTGCTTCAAAGGTGGCGCTGACACTCACAGACTGTCCTTGTACTGCTGTTACAGAAATTGTAATAGGCGAGCCGGAACCGGTAGTAAGAGTAAAATCCGATCCCACATTATTCAGATTCTCTACGGTGTTGTATGCGCCGGTCCCGGTTGTGGCGTATGTATAAAGTTGTGCACCGGTTGGTGCTACACCATTGGCCAACATGTATTTAGCCTGCGCCTGGGATAAGCGACCCTTTATTTCAGCAACGGCTCCTTGCGCCGCCATTCTTCTTGCCTCACTGGTTAAATCGAGATACTTGGGCACGGCAACAGCCGCCAGAATTCCCAAAATCACCAGAACCGCGATGATCTCAATTAACGTAAAACCTTTTTGATTTTTTATCATAATTTTTCTCCTTTGTTAGATTTCTTAATGCTCAATTTACTTTTTGTCCTATTTTTTAACATGAACAACTACAACATTCATGCCAATATGCATAAAATAAAATAATATTATTTTAATTGCAAATATTCGATAATACTAAATATTTTTGTAATCAAACAATTTTATTCTTTTCAATTGCAGAGCAATATACTAAAAAATGTAGATCATCTACAATTATTGTAGGTTTTTAATGGAATTCACGTCTATTGAATGTTTTTTGATGCGGTGCCAGAGGCTTCTTTGATTTATGCCCAGGATTTGTGCGGCTTTTACCTGCACGCCGGATGAACTTTTTAAGGCATTGATTATTATTTCTTTTTCCATCAAATCAAGCCGGTTATCCAGAGTAATATTATCATTTTGAACATTGACCGACATTGAATTGGCTTTTTTCTGAAGGAAATCAGGTAAATGATACTGTTCGATTGTTCCATTTTCGGCGAGTATCGAGGATTGTTCCAAAACATTTTTCAATTCCCGCACATTTCCCGGCCAGGAATAGCCGATTAATGTTTGCAATGTGGAAGAAGAGAGTTTTGCGGGCTTCGGTGATCTTTCCAGAAAATGATTCGCCAAAAGCGGAATATCTTCCCGTCTTTCTTTCAGAGAGGGAATTATTATGGAAAAAACATTCAGACGGAAAAAAAGATCTTCCCGGAATAACTTTTTTTTAATCAATTCGGTTAAATTCTTATTTGTTGCTGCGATAAAACGGACATCAACCGTAATTGTCTTTGTTCCACCTACCCTTTCAAATTGTCTCTCCTGAAGTACACGCAATAGTTTCGCTTGCGTAGCCAGAGGCATATCCCCTATTTCATCCAAAAAAATTGTTCCGCCGTCCGCTATCTCAAATTTACCTTTTTTTAATCCTGTCGCTCCGGTGAAAGAACCTTTTTCATGGCCGAAAAGCTCGCTTTCCAAAAGACCTTCCGGAATGGCGACACAATTTATCTTTATAAATGGCTTATCTTTCCGTAAACTATGTTCATAAATACTCTGGGCAATTAATTCTTTTCCCGTACCGCTCTCCCCGGTAATTAAAACGGTGGATTCGGTGGGAGCAACTTTCAGAATTTGTGAAAAAATATTACGCATAGCTGCACTTGATCCGATTATTTCCGGAAATAATTCTTTGGCCTCAACTTTATCTAAAATACTGGCAACATTATCAAAAACCCGGGTTATGTTTGTTAATTCATCCGGTGTTTCCTCATTTTCCGCAGGCGGATGTGAAAAAATGGGCATTTTTTGCGTTTTACTGATAAAAAGCAATAACGGTTTGAAAATAAGACGCATGATAGAATAAGTGATCAGATAAACAATAATACCGATACCGCCTACTAAATAAACAATATTTTTCAGTGATGATGCATGTTGAGGTATGTCACTACATAAAAACTGATATGTAATGATCACGGAAATTATTGTAATACCCGTAAAAATAAACGGGATTAATATATAAAGGCCGATATGAATATTTTTTTTCTTCATGGATATTCTCTAATAAAGAGATTCTTCGGCTAAAGCCTCAGAATGACAACCTTCTCTCCACTTAACCATCCTCTTTTCTGTCACCCTGAGTAGCACGAAGGGTCTGGAGTATTGACTTCACTTCTGAGATTCTTCACTTCTTTCAGAATGACATGGCGACACCGTCTCTAACGTTTTGTAACCATTTGTGTTAAATCCCACATCGGCAAAAATATAGCCAACGCAAAGAATCCGACAACAGCCGCCAGGCCTACAATCAGTATCGGACCAATGGCATCGGTCAATCCCTGCACGGCATAGGTAACTTCATCATCATAATGCTTGGTTATTTCCCGCAACATTTCGTCAATGTTTCCGGATTCCTCACCGATGGCAATCATATCGATTACCATTGGTGTAAAATATTTTGCCGATTTCAAGGGATTGGCGATTCCCTGCCCTTCCTGGATACGATCGCGCACATTATCGAAAGCCCGGGAAACCGCAGAATTCCCGATCGTGTCCGATAAAATATTAAGCGATTGCATAATGGGAACTCCGCTTGTTTGCAAAATGGCAAAGATACTCGCAAATCTGGACATTGCGGCTTTTCTGAACAGCGGACCGATTATGGGAACTTCCAAGAGAAATGAATCCTTGACAAACTTTCCCTGAGGAGTTTTGAAATAATTGATCAGTCCGAAAGATGCGATGACAATAAAGGCAAGAATCAGATACCAGTAGTTTTTTAACACGGAGTACAGGAACATCGCTAATTTTGTGGGCCAGGGCAGTGTCAGGCCGGCTTTGGCAAACATGCTGACGAAAGTCGGAACAACAAATGTAAGAAGGATGACAAAGGCAATGCTCAAAGCCAGGACAACTATTTTAGGATAACGCAGCGCTGATTTGATATCGTCTTTAACCTTTGTTTCATGCTCGATGATGTAAATAAGCCTCTCCAGAACCATGGGAACGCCGCCGCTTATTTCTCCCGCCCGGATCATGCTGCAATAAAGCGGTGAAAATATTTTGGGGTATTTTTCGAGCGCTTCGGATAATGTCGCTCCCTGACGGATATCATAAAGAATTTTTGTTATCGCCGCTTTCAACACTTTATTTTCCGTCTGCGATTCCAGCACCTGCATTAATCTTAATATCGGTACGCCGGCGCCCAGCATGGAACGGAATTGTTTTGTGAACAAAATCAGATCGGCAACTTTGACGGTGCCCCCAAAGGAAAATATTCTGGAGAAAAAGCTGCCGCCGGAACGAACTTTTTCTTCGACAATTTTGGAAGGCATCAGACCGCGCGTAACTAATATGGAATTGGCCATTTCCGGTGATTCCGCTTCCAGCGCACCGGATATTGTTTCTCCTTTTTCATTAATTGCCTGATAAATATAATTGGACATCTTTCCGCCTTATGTCATTACCGCGGAAGCGGCTTCTTCCAGGGTCGTAATTCCTTTCATGACTTTAAGTGCGGCATCTTCCCTCAATGTCCTTAACTTGCCGGCATCTACCGCCGCCCGGGTAATTTCCTGGCTGGATTTTCTCTTCATAATCAAATCCTGGATCATTTCATCGTTCACCAATACCTCAAATAATCCGGTTCTCCCCTTATACCCGGTGTTCTTGCACTGATTGCATCCCCGGCCGCGTGAAAAAGTTGCCTTTCTAGCTTCTTCCACCGTTATACCAAAATCAGCCAGAGCTTTTTCCGGCGGATTATATTGTTCTTTACAATAAGGACAAACCGTACGCACCAGGCGCTGGGCAAAAGAAAGCAGCAAAACGGACGATATAAGAAACGGTTCAATGCCCATGTCGATAAACCGCGTAATGACTCCGGTGGCGTCATTTGTATGCATTGTGCTGAACACCCGGTGCCCCGTCTGTGCGGCCTGCACGGCAATGGCGGCTGTTTCCGCATCACGGATTTCTCCAACCATCACGACATCGGGATCCTGCCGCAAAACCGATCTTAAGCCGCTTGCAAAGGTCATCCCGGCTTTTTTATTGAGCTGTACCTGCCGGATATTGTTAATCCTGTATTCAACGGGATCTTCCAGAGTAATAATATTTATGTCCGGTTTATTAATGACATTTAATATCGAATACAAGCTGGTACTTTTACCACTGCCCGTCGGTCCGGTACTGAGAATCAGGCCGTAGGGCTTATCACTCATTGTTTCAATTTTTTCTATATCTTCGGCAACCATGCCCAAACGATCGAGCGTATAGATGCCGCCGCTCATATCCAGAAGGCGCATGACTATGTTTTCTCCGTAAATAGTAGGAATGGAAGAAACACGAACATTGATTTCCTTATTGTCCACTTTCAGAGTAAACCTTCCATCCTGGGGAATTCGCGATACCGTTATATCCATATTGGCCAGTATTTTTATCCGGGCGACGATTGGTAAAAAAAACGTTTTCGGCGGAGAGGGTACATCAAGGAGTTTCCCGTCAATACGAAAGCGCAACTGGACACTGTTGCTTTGCGGGCTGATGTGAATATCACTGGCGGCATCTCGCACCGCCTGAGAAAAAATAGAATTAACCAGACGAATAACCGGCGCTTCACCTGCCATATCCTGCAGTGCGGATACCTGAATATCCTGCTCTTTATTGTTTGCTTCTTCCGCCTGAGCATCAGCGTCAGCGGCAACCTCAATATTATCCATCACACTGCCCAGGCCGGATTGCATTCCATATAAACTATTGATGATCTGATTTACTTCCCGCTCCGAACATACTACGGGTTCTACTTCGGAATTAGTCAAAACTTCTATTGTGTCCATGGCATTGATGTCCAGAGGATCAACCATGGCAATGGAAAGCAAGCGTCCCTTCTTTTTCAAAGGCGCCAGCTGGTATTTTTGCGCTGTTTCAATCGGTATCTGGCCGGCCAGATTAATATCGAGGGGGAAATGATCAGGATGGTACTTTTGAATTTTTAACTGCCGGCTTAATAAATCTATAATCTGCTGCTCATGAACAATGCTCTGTCTGACCAGGTATTGCCCCAGTTTTAAACCGGCTTTTTTCTGTTCGACGAGAGCCTGCTTAAGTTTATCTTCCTTGATCAGTCCGTTTTCGACAAGCATTTCGCCCAAGCGTTTTTTTATCTTCATGAAGAAGCCTCTGGTTTGTCCGAATGTTAATTCTTCAGGATTTGCCGATTGAAAAATACCGATTTTTCATTCCCGAACGCAGCAACCTGCGCTTTTGCCGCTATTTCCGGAGGCAGTGCGGCAATTGCCTGTTTTGCCGACTCACGATTATGGAAATTCTTATCAAGCATTATCATAAACGTCATTCCATCTTTACTGTTCCAGTAAGGAAGAAAAAACAGCGGCGGTAATGTTTTTTTGTAAACATTTTCATGAAACAGATCGTAAATGGCACTTAGATCACTGCCCTTTCCCAGTACTACTGCAAAATAGCCTTCCCTAAACGGCCGCGCTTTGGCGGGAAGCGCCGGGAAATTTAATGTCTGCCCCGTAGTAATTAAATTTATGTTCTCGATATGAGGATTGGTTGCACTTAACTTTTCCATGATTTCCGGTGTAACTTCACCATAGATGTTATTAACCGTGCGCCAGAGCGTCCTTCCCTGCTTCATGGTTATGGTTCCCAAGATATCAGGCATTTTCAATGTCTCGGCCGAAGCCGGTGCCGAAAGGGGTAACGTTTTAGATAACGGCACGGGGAAAGAACTTGCATTAGTGGAGGAAGACGGAGTATTCCGGAGCGGAGTTGTTTGTAAAGCAGCAGATATTGTTTTCGCCTTGGGTGGGGAAACTTCGGAAGGCGAGACCAACCGTTCATAAAAATTAACAGATGTTGCCGGCTCCTGCATTACAAACAGCCATACGGAAACAATCAGTGCCACGCTGAACAGAGCTAATCTTACTCTGCGCAGCACCGGGGAATACATATCGTCTATACAATTTCTCAAGAGAAAATAATCTGCTTCATTCTTGCCGCGTATAATCAGCATCAGCAACGCCTGGTGACAAAGGGAAACAACCTTACGCGGATAGCCCCTGGTTTCGAGATAAATGGCGAGCATAGCCCAGAATGTAAAAAGGTTGGATGATTTTTCAAAATTTCTGGCCACGGATATCCGGTAGCAAATCATATCCCGCATCTGTTTGAAATTCAGGTTGCGCAGATAATGAAGATAATTTATCCGGTCTAATAAATTGGCATGTTTTTTTAAAATCTTTTTAAATTCCAACTGCGCAAATATTATGATCTGCAGCAGTTTAAAGCTGTTCGTTTCATAATTGAGAAATTCCCTCAGTATTTCAATGCAGTTCTCCGGAATTTTTTGGCCTTCATCGATAATCAATACAACTATCTTATTTTCATTTACTCCCTTATCAAAAAGATATTGTTTGATTTTTTCTTTTAATTGCCACTCATTTTCCTGACCGTTCAAATCATTTATACCAATCAGCACACTGATCGCTTTCAAAAATTCCAAAATGCCGTCAAATGCCGGATCGAGTAAAAGATAAGTTTCAATTTCCTGAGAATCTTTGGGGTTAATTGACAGCTGCTGGATCAGTTTACGGCATAAAGTAGTCTTCCCTGTGCCGACATCACCGATCACCACATTAAGACCACGGCGTAATCGAACCGCCAGTTCCAGTTTCTGCAGGCAACTGATGTGCTTGGGCGCTTCATAGAAAAATTCCGGTTCCGGTGAATTGGAAAACGGTTCTTTTTTAAGATTGAGAATGCTGTAATATTCCATTCTAATACCGTCAAAAAGGTTTGTTTATCGTAACATGCAGTTTATTGCGGATTAATTTTTTTCAGTATTCTTATTGTTTTTTAAATTTTCCGTGCCGTTTGTTGTGCTTCCTTCTGCGGAAATAACACTTTGTTTCTGAGTGCCGGTTTGCAGAATATGAGGTGTAATAAAAATAAGAACTTCTTCCATATCATCAGATCTGCTGTCGGATTTAAAAAGCCAGCCCAGTACCGGAACATCTTTTATAAACGGCCAGCCTTTTTCGGTGGCTGTCTTGGTTTGTTTTGTCAATCCGGAAATGACGATTGTTTCACCGTCTTTAACAATGAGTACTGTCTGTGTTTGTTTCTTGATGATGTAAGGATCTCCCAATGATGACATCCTGGTCATATCCACCTCATCTTTTTTCACTAATATTGACATTTTTAAATTTTTACCATCAATCACATGCGGTGTAATTTCCAGGCGCAAAACCACATCTTCAAACTTCGTAGTATAAGTCGGTGCTGAAGAACCCGTCGACGATTGAACCGTTGTATAGGGCACTTTTTCGCCGTTTTCCGTAAATGCTTTTTGATTATCCAGCATCGTTATCGACGGACTGGAAAGAATGTTTAGCTTGCTTTCGGTTTGCAGGGCCTGCAATTGTGCTTCCAATAAATTCCCCCCGATTGTACCGAAAACCAAACCAAGAGATGCAGCGGCGGTTGACGTCAGATTGGAAGCCTGAAAATTGGAAGCAAAACCGGTTCCGCCGATACCCACAGGACCGGAGGCGGTCGGCGTTAAGGTTGCAGACCCGGCGGTGGCGGTGGCACCCGGATAAAGACCAAGATTGCCGGATTTGTATTGCCCTCCCCACATCATTCCCAAATCACGGGCAGTTGATTTTGTCGTCTCCACAATGTTGGCCTTGATTAAGATCTGCGGCGTCGGTTTATCCAGTTTTTCAATGATCGGGAGCATTTTCGTTAAATCACCTTGCATGGCTGAAATTATCAATGAGTTGGTGTGCTCATCGACTTTTACGGAACCACGCGGTTTACCGTCCTTGTCTTTGGTCAGAAAATCCTGCAGTGTTTCGGCCAATTTTTTAGGGTCAGTATAATCAATGTTGATTACTACCGGCTGCAGCAGTGGTTCAATCCATTGAATATCCCGCATGCTCATTTTTTGTTTGAGATCCCGATCAATGTCTTCAATTGACATAACCCGGATAATATTACCTTCCCAGATGTATGATAAACCATAAGTTCTGAGCAATCCCGTAAAGGCCTGGTCCCAGGCCACACCCCGGAAGTCTACGCTGACTTCACCTTTTATATCGTTTTTCATCAGGAGATTTAAATCAACGGCTTTAGCCATTGCCCTTAAAACAGCCTTCAAATCGGCCTGGCGCATCGTCAGGTTGATTTTTTTTGTCGGCATTTGTTTTTCGGCAACGGGAGGGATCGCAGGCCTGGCCGCCAGTGCCGCCATATCTATTTTCTTGGGTTCGGCGGCCGGGGAATGGCCCTGAGAAGTTTCGGCAAGCGTATTCCATTTTTCAAAAAAAGGATCTTTCTTTGTAGTCTTCGCACTATCGGCACAACCGTAACAGACGGCCAGAAAAACAAAGGCTAAAACGACACGGCCAATCCTTTTATCGATTACTGAACATTTCAAATCCAATATATCCCCCGATACTTATTTTCATTCCTGAATGGGAATCTCCAGTTCACTTCCAATACTTTTATTACTGAGAACAACCTTCAGTGCCGTTATCTTTTTTAAGACATAGCCGTTTATTTCCAGCTCATCGCCAATACTATACTCTATTCCGTTAAGAACCGCCATTTGCTTTTGACCAATATCAATATAACCGGAATATATTATTTTAGCCGTCGAACTTTCAGTAGTTTTCGCCTTGTCTTTATTAGCCCATTCCCTGTAGGAACCTTTTTCCCAAAAGGGATTTTTCTCCCAATCAGCTTCAGCCCTCTCTACTATATAAGTATCGCTTAAGCTTAAGGCATTTTTCATAAAATCTCCAGCTATATTGTTTACATAACTGCTTTTCTCCACTGGATTGATTTTGGGGTTGTCTTTTTGCCCTTTCCCTCCGGAAAATACGGTATAGGCGCCGTAGAGCAAGGCTACGGCCGCTATAGCTATTATTATAATTTGTCTTTTGTTGAATTTTGCCATATCCGATCAGCCACCTAAAGCTATTAATATTTTCATACGAAATTCCAGCGCATCGGGCTGTTGTTGAATATGTATTTCTTCAATTCCATCCAGATATGATATATCCCCCAGGCTAATGAGCAGCTTTCTGAAATTAACAAATTCTCCTTTGACCACCGCAGTGTTTAACATGGAATTAGCGGTACCGGTCAGTGAACTCAATTCCGGGGAAACGGATATTGTCTTTAATCCTGATTTTTCCGCCATTTCGTTAAATACATTTTGGAATCTGTTCGCTTCCTGACGAGACAGAGTAGTCTTAGCCGGGTTGGATAAAATCCGAAAATTTTTCTTTTCTCTGTTTTTCATCAACATTGCATATACGGAATTTAAATTTTTTTGTTCTTCAATTTGATACTTTAACTTTTTTATATCTTCATTGATAAAGGATTTATAACTTAATACGGGAATTACACCGGCAACGAGAAACAAGATCACAACACCCAGGCCAATAACCAGGCGCCGGAAAACTTTTTCCGGTATGTTAAATTTGTTTTTCATCATTTCCCTATTTTCGCACTCATCGTAAACTGCAATACGTTATTATTTTTAAAAGTAACAATACTGTTTTTATAAACCGACACCTTATGCAGCATTGGTGAATTACTTAATTTCATTATGTATTGAGCCAGATATGAATCCAGCATGCTGCGCTCGCCGGTAATAATTCCTTCCAGCGTTATTCCTTCGGACTCTTTTGCCGCTTTATCCGTTTTTACCGCAATGACAGTGCTTCTCGATGATATTATCGTCATGTTAATGAGCTTTATGTTTTGCGGAGTCAAAGCCGATATTTCTCCTATCACAGCCATGCTAAGGTATCTTTGGGCGTATTGCCGTGATATTTGCTTTTGTGTTTTTGCATCATTAATCATTTTTGTAACTTTATCCGCTGATATCTCCGGATTATATATGACCGACAATTCTCTTTTCAGAGTTTCTTTTTGCTTGCTAAGAGCAATTACATTCATGCCCTGATAAATTATTGTCAATATACAAATAACTCCGGCAACCAGTGATGCAGTAACAATTCCTCGATTAATCCATCCTAAGGTAATTTCCTTATTTTCTTCCTTATAGGTAAAAATCAAATTAGGAGTGCGCTGATTGTCGGAAAAAGAAAGTCCTAATGCCGGAACAAGAGCCATTCTGTCCGTTAAAGAAATGCTTCCCGTTCCCTGGCTCGTATCCTGATACTGGAAGGGATCAAACACTTCGCTTTTCACACCCAGTTGATCACTGATATAATCTATTATTGGTTTATATATATTCATCACCGATGAAATGTATATTTTTTCTACTTTTTCATGCCCGGTGGATGTCGCATAATACTGCAGAGTCCTTTCCATCTGACGAACCAATCTTTCTATTGCCGGAATTATCATATTAAATATTTCCTGGGTTTTCAGCCCAAAACCGGCTTCAGTTTCTCTTGCTTTTGCCGCATCAGCAACCAGGCTGAGCAATATTTTTTTAGCATCATCTTTCTCTAATTTAATTTTTCTTTTCTCACCAAATGCCTCAGTAATCGCTTCCAGCATGCTGCTGGTACCCGTCTTTATTCCTCGCGTCATCATCAGATTGTTTCTGCTGTATATATTGATCCGGGAAAACTCATTACCGATGAATAATGTGGCTGTTGTCCCTTCGTTTGCCGGCATCCAGTTCGTGCGAAAAATATTCTGTATAACAAACGGTGCCAGTGTAATTCCCGTGAGAGTTATGCCGATACCGGAATATAATGCTCTGGTTTTCTCAACTTCCGCCTTCGGAACGGTATAGACCATCACCGAACGCTTGGGAAGCCCCTGGTCGATTATGTCTTCCTGAAGTTCAAAATCAAATATATAATCTTTTTCATCGAAAGATAGTTCTTTTTTCGCCGCCCAATATATTGCATTTTCCATCTGTTTTTTTTGAACAGGCGGGACTTTTACATTTTGAATGTTGACTTCATCGGCGGCCGTCATTGCCCAGATATTGCAATTTGCCGGATTGCCGCAAATTGACAGAAGGGAAGCTTTTAACAAAGAACGGAATTCCGGAGATTCTTTGGCAAGATTCTCATCATATTCGATATTTTTTTGATCAACCAGAATGGGATTATCTTCCGACGCCTTGATTGTCTTGACCAGATGGATACAATCATGACCGATGTCAACACCTACGGTATAAATCTTTTTATCCGGGAAAATCCCGGATATTTTTTTGTCCTTTTGCTGCGCCGGAAGTTTGTTCGATGGTAAAACTTCGATTTTTCCAACAGCATCATCTGCTTCCTTTTGCTTCCCGCGAATAGCATTAAGAAGTTTTTCCGTAGAATTAATATCGTTTTTATCCGCCAAAAAACTTCTCCCCTTTTTTTGGGTTTTTTATGTCATTTTTGCTATTATATCAACATATTTTATTAATTTCATCAGTATAAACAGCAAAAAATGTTGATCATTTTCCCCTTCAAGATCACTGCATTATTATTTTAGTCATTTTTTCAATGAACTACCCCCAAGCAAGCTGCATGGTATCATAAATGGTGATTGCAAATACCGGTGTTTAAAACCGCATTTTTTTTCACGGGCCTGTTCTGCAGAAGAAAAGCCGTGTTTTGATATATTCTGAAAAATTTTCCCTCTGTTGCTTTCAATTATAACTTGAACGACCGTCAAGTTTTTGCTAAGGAAGAAGCAATTCTTAACATACTACTTCAGGATAGAATTTTTCAAGATGTTAAATAAGAAACTCTTCGGAATTTACGTAATATTTTTTTTATTCCTGTTTCCTCTGCAATCATTTTCCACGGTATCAACGCGTGCGGAAAATATTCCGGACTCTATTATTTCCGTTTCCTCCGGTTATGTTATTGTCGTAGATAAGCAATATCAAAAATTATATGTGTTTAAAAAAAACGGCTCCTTTACAAAAGTTTTTGAGGCACCCTGTTCAACAGGTAAAAATCAAGGCGCTAAACAAAGCGCCGGAGATGCCAAAACTCCCAACGGTGTTTTTTTTGCAACTAAAATTCTGCGCAATCCCGGTCCGCCTGAAACTTACGGGACACTCGCCTTCCCTCTCGATTATCCCACCCTCTCCGATAAAAGGGCGGGGCGTAACGGAAATAATATCTGGATCCATGGAACGACCAAACCATTGACCCCATTACAATCCAACGGGTGTGTCGTATTGCGTGACGGTGATTTGCACCGCCTTCTCGATCTTATTTATTTTTACAAAACACCGGTCATCATACAGGAATCAATTAACTGGATTTCGCAAAATCAAATACCTTCAGCAAAAGAAGATCTGGAACGTATTTTAAACTTGTGGAATAAATATTCTATGGATGGAGACATGAAGTCTTTTGATGCCTTATACCTGCCCGGTGCGGAAATTAAAGGCAAGAAAAGAGAAGAGCTTATCCGCAAATTTAAATCCCTGAGACTGATCAATAACCATTTTCTTCTGCAACCGCGTGATGTTTCCATTTTAAGGCAGGAAAATACAGCCATAATCATGTTCGATCAGATAGCAGCTATAAACAGTGATAATTCCTTTCAGGGATCATATAACAGGCTTGTCTTGGAGAGATTAAACAATAAATGGTATGTCGTTGATGATGTCGCTGCACCGCCGACAACGATAGTGGCAAGTACGGATAAGAGTTCAGCCGGCACTGTTCCTAAAAAAGATGAACCCAAAACCGATGCCCGGGGAGAAGTTGCCGTCCTGGTTAATAAATGGGTGGCCAGCTGGAAATCCGGCGATCTGAAAACCTTCCGGAGCTGTTACGCTGCAAACTTTAAATCAAAAAACATGAATCTTAATGAGTGGGTAGCTCATAAGAATGAGGTTCGCCGCCGCAGCAAAAACATCAATATCCGGATAGATAATCTTCGCATAACAGTTGATACAATCAATGCAACAGCTATCTTTACGCAATACTACAGTTCATCAATTCTGAAGAGCAAGAGTTCAAAAAAGCTGGAGATCAAGAAAATTGAAGGTGAATGGAAGATTCTCCGGGAAACTACCTGAAGCCGATCACTATTTCACCAATACTCGACAGATATTTTCCTATAATGAAGCATATTCTTAAAAAAGAAAATCTGGAGATGTTTTTATTATTTACTGTTGTTTTTTTAATCTCCGGGTTTTTCTCAACGTTTGGCATTGATGGACATCACGATGGAATAATGTTCAAACCATCGCTGGATGTTGCACGGGGATTTACCTTATTCAAGGATACCTTTAATCAATATGGCGCTCTGACAATATTCATTCAATCTTTGGCAATAAAAATTTTTGGTGAGCATCTTCTAGTTATCAAATTACTGACGGCATTTTTCTATGCTCTTACCGCTTTAGTTATTTGGAAAATATGGATTAATTTATTGCCCAGGTATCTGGTATATTTAATATTGTTTCTTTATATATTTCTTGCTCCTTATTTCTTCTGGCCGTTTTCCCCCTCATCTTCGGTTTACGCTCTGTTTTTTCAAATGTTCAGCATTTATTGCCTCTGCAAATTCTTAAAAGATGAAAATACTAACTACTTGATACTGTCAGGAATCAATGCATCTCTGGCATTTTGGTGCAAACAACCGATAGGCATGTTCCTTTTTTTGGCAGTAACCGGATATTTTATTTTTACAGGGATATTGGAAAAAAAGTTCAGAGATTTGTTCAGAAATCTGCTTTATTATGTAATCGGTTATTTGTCTGTTTTTATCTTCATGATGCTGATAATCTTGTTGAGCGGTGCTATCCAGGATTGGTGGATACAATCAATAGAGTTCGCCTATATGTTTTTACAGAACAACGGCGAAACAGGAATAACCAAAATAATCTCCTGCCTGTTTCCAACCGAGCCGGAAAATAGCATTTTTCTGGTAATGCCGATAATTTCCATCCTGTTTTTTATAAAGATTCTTATAGAACTAATATTTTGCGACGGCAAATTGAACAGTAAAAACAAAGTTCTTCTTGTCCTAACCGTCACAGCAATGGCTTCGTGGCTGCAATATTACCCGGTAGCGTGCTATCGGCATTTTTACTGGGGATCTATTCCCATGATAGGTTTGGTGATTTATTTTATCTATAGTCTTTTTATTAAATACAATCGTGTAGTTTCGTTTTTCATGTTAATTTTCATTGTTTTTGTCATCTTTGGTAAGGCTGTAAACATGAGGATAATCAATGGATATGAAAAAATAACCCAAGAATATGAAAAATATGAGACGATTAGGAAACCAGATATACTATCAGGGATAAAAGTATCACCGGATGAAGTTCTTTTTTATAAAGAGTTGGATTCTTATATCAGAAACTTTCTGGAAAATAATCCCTCGGGTTATATTATCAATTTAACTCCCGATGCTCTGTGGGTTACTTTAGGAGGAAACAGAAAAAATCTGCACAAAATGCATGTGAACTGGCCGGGTATCGTTAAGGCCAAGTACCCTGAATGGGAAACGCTAGTCATTAATAACAGATATAATTCCTTATTCTTAAGCAATACACAAAGTGATTTTCCGCACTTAATATTGATCAAAAGCCTCCGGCCGGCATTTTACAGTACAGGTGCCCATCACCTCAAAAGCTTGAGGGAATCCATGGCGAAACAACCTGATTATGCTGCTTTTGTCACTTCCCAAAAACTGGACAAAATTAATAAAACACCCGCTCAGACAGAGTGAAGATTGTTTACCTGCCCTTAGCTATCAAAGATATTTCATTATAACCTTCAGCATTTACATACAAATTGGGAAACGTTGCAGGTGAGTAGCAAATGCAACATGTTGATTTTAAATGGAGGCGGCATCCGGATTTGAACCGGAGAATAACGGTTTTGCAGACCGCTGCCTTAGCCACTTGGCTATGCCGCCACAAAAAAATGGAGCGGGCGAACGGATTTGAACCGTCGACGTCTACCTTGGCAAGGTAGCACTCTACCACTGAGTTACGCCCGCTCATCAAGAACGCGGTGAATATAACAAATAAAGTCTTCTTGTCAACAAAAAAGTGCAGTGCTTTGAATGAATTAATTTTTTAATCTGCTGTTTCCCGTTTTTCTGAGGCCTTCATTAATTCATTCTTAATAAATCATTTCGCCGAAACACGACGATAAAATTTAACACAGTAGTCCGTACCTGAATATATTGTTAAAAAGAAGGCGATATAGAGAATTATCATACCGACAAAATGGGCATCAATACCAAAAATCGGATAATGAATCATTAATGCAGTTACGGCAATTATTTGAGCCAAAGTTTTCTGCTTGCCTAAACGGCTCGCCTGAATAAAGAGACCATCGGAAGAAGAAATGCTTCGAATCCCGTCCACGATCAAATCCCGCATAATTGTTATAGCAACTATCCAGGCCGGAATGCGGCCGATGGGAATCATCAAGATCATTGCCGTATTGACAATTAGTTTATCGGCAATGGGATCAAGGAATTTGCCCATGGTAGTTATAAGCTGATATTTTCGCGCAATATATCCGTCGACAAAATCAGTAATTGACGCGGCAACGAATAAGGCCGCCAGAACAAAGCTCCAGAATTCACCCGGAGATGCAAGCAGGATAAAAAGAAAAGGCACAACACCGATTCTTATTAAGGTAATCGTATTGGGTAAATTTAATGCTTTGTGTCCGGCAATCATTATTTTCCGATCGGATTAAATTTTATAATGGGAATAATGAATCTCATATTATTTTTTAGGTACCTTTTCCCAATCTTCTAAAAACATTGCAATCCCCTTATCAGTTAAAGGATGCTTGGCAAGCTGACCAATTACTTTAAAGGGAATGGTGGCAATATCCGCACCCATTAACGCCGCATCTAAAACGTGTCGCGGATGACGAATGCTTGCAACAATTACCTCCGTTTCATATCCGTAATTATCAAATATGGACAGTATCTGTTCAACCAGTTCCATCCCGTCGTGGGCAATATCATCGAGCCTGCCGACAAACGGGCTTACATACCTGGCACCGGCTTTTGCCGCCATCAAAGCCTGCAAGGGAGAAAAGATCAAAGTTGAATTCACATCTATTCCGGCATCGGCAAACATTCTGGTCGCTTTGAGTCCTTCGGTACAAATGGGAACTTTAATCACTACATTTTCGCCCAAACGAGCAAGTTTTTTACCTTCGGCAAACATTGCTTTGGCTTCCATACTTACAACTTCCAGGCTTACCGGCCCCTTGACGGATTTAAGTATCTCTTTAACTACAGCATCAAATCCTTTTTTCTCCTTGGCAATAAGCGAAGGATTGGTCGTGACACCGTCGACCATCCCCAAACTTAAACCTTCCTTAATTTCATCGACATTCGCCGTATCAATAAAAAATTTCATAATTCCCCCTATTGCTGCTTTTTATTATTTTTTCCCGCAATGTAACATTCATAGCATTCTTTACTGCAAAAGAAATAATTTTTACCAGCTATTTCTTTTTTATAGGCCTGACTCACGGGAATATAGGTATGACAAACCGGGTCTTCCACCAGATCTTCTCTGGAAATCGGCGTTGATTTAAATCCGGCATTATTTCCTTTAATTGATTTTGCCCTGCGGAAAAAAATAATTACCCTGTAGAGCAGATAAATCACAACAAGAAATATGATAACTCGGAGCAGCATAAATAATGACCTGCCTACTTTGATTGTCCGGTGTAATTATTTTTACCCGGTACTCGTCCGTCCTGCTTTACGTTTTGGAATAAGGAGGGACTTAAATATTCAACAATTTTCCGATCATTGAGCCGATCTTTTAATCCACGCACTGAAACCCCAAAAACGGGATGGATAAAATAAGAAGCAACTTCATTGAGCGGTTCCAGAACAAAACGTCTCTTATGAATTTCCGGATGCGGTACCTGCAAATCCGGTTCGTCGATTATATCCTGCCCATAAAAAAGCAAATCAAGATCAATAATCCTGGGACCGCCTTTAATCTCCCTTTTTCTACCCATTGCATTTTCGATACTCTGTAAAGCATGCAAAAGCTCATTCGGCATAAGCCCGGTCTTAATTTCAACTACGGCATTAACAAACCAATCCTGATTTTCGATGCCGACAGGCTCCGACTTATAAAAAGAAGATACTCCCGTTAATTGGGTCGCCCTTATTTGGGAAAGACGGTAAACGGCATCCCGACAATTTTGCAACGCATCGCCCAAGTTGGAACCAATACCGATATAGCAGTAAATTCCATTCAAAATCTTACGGACCACTTTTACCGATTATTTATTTTTTTCCCTAAGCCCCAAAACATCCTGCATATCATACAAGCCGTTTTTTTGATCAACAATCCACCGGGCCGCACGAATCGCCCCTTTGGCGAAATTATCGCGGCTATGCGCACGATGAATGAATTCCAGCCTTTCTCCTACACCGCCGAAAATGACCGTATGCTCACCGACGATGTCTCCGGCACGAACCGTCTGAATACCTATTTCTTTCTTTGTTCTTTCGCCGATCATACCCTTTCTTGCATAAACACCGACATCGTCGAGATTGCGTTCCAATTTATCGGCAATAACCTGCGCCATTTTCATTGCAGTGCCGCTGGGAGCATCTTTTTTCAGATGATGATGAGCTTCGACAATTTCCACGTCATAATCGTCTTTAAGAATTCCGGCACAATACTCCAGAACCTTGAACATGACGTTGACGCCGACACTCATATTAGGCGCAAGAACGCAGCGCGTATTTTCGGCCAATTCCCTGACCTTTTTCATCTCCTCAGATGTGAAACCGGTGGAACCGATAACAATTGCCCGCTTCTTTTCCGCAACAGTTTTTAAGTTATGAAGAGATGCTTCATGGCTCGTAAAGTCAATAACAACGTCCGCCTGATCCAGACAATCAGCTAACTTGTCACAAACCAGCACTCCGGTTTTTCCCAAACCCAGCGCAAGACCGATATCACTTCCAATGATCGGATGTCCGGCGAGATCAACGGCGCCTGTTACCTTAACGTCATTCATCGGGGCAATAAGGCTGATAATTCTGCCGCCCATTCTCCCACCGGCTCCGGTAACAATGACTTTAACCATAAAATTCTCTCCTTAATCTTAATCTTTTAATAAATTTGTATTGCTTCCGCCCGGCTGTTCAATTTTCCGTAAAGATTCAATCAAACAGCTATTTAATCAATCCGTAACTGACCATTACTTTTCTTAATTTTTCCAGATTGCCGTCAGACATTTTGCACAACGGCAGACGGTATTCGTATTGAATTTTACCCATCAAAGACAGCGCCGCTTTTGCCGGAATAGGATTCACTTCCATAAAAAGAGCCTCAATCAACGGACTCATCTTATGATGCAGTGCTTTGGCGCGTTCCAGATCTTTTGCAGCAAAAGCATCAACAAGCCCCGCCATATCCGCCGGAGCAACATTGGAAATAACGGAAATGATTCCCGCACCACCCATGGCCAGAAGAGGCAAAGTAAAAATATCATCACCGGACAAAACAGAAAAATTGCCGTCACAGAGACTAATAACATCACTCATCTGCTTAATCGACCCGGAAGCTTCTTTAATGCCGACAATATTTTTTATTTTGGCCAGTTTCGCCACCATTTCCGGCATAAGATTAACGCCTGTGCGGCTTGGTATATTGTAGGGCAAAATGGGAATGGGAACGTTTTCAGCAATCATTTTAAAATGCTGATAAAGCCCCTCCTGAGTAGGACGATTATAGTAGGGACAGACAATCAGTGCTCCGTCGGCACCTGCCTCATATGCATGTTTGGTTAAACGCAACGCCTCCGCTGTGCTGTTGGAACCTGTCCCGGCAATAACCGGCACTCTTTTTTTCACCGCATTGATGGTAATTTCTATAACGCGATCGTGCTCCTCGTGGCTGAGAGTCGCCGATTCCCCCGTTGTCCCGCAGGGGACAATCCCATCCGTTCCGTTGGCTATCTGGAATTCAATTAATTCCCGCAAAGCTTTTTCATCAACGCTCCCGTTTTTAAACGGCGTGACAATAGCAACCAATGCTCCCTTAAACATATAAAATATCCTCCTGATGGTTTCTCAATTATTTAAAATTTACTTCTATCGTTGATGCTTCTGAACAATTCCCGTTTCCTTCACAAAGCAGCAGACGATAACCGTATATCCTCCCTCTTTCGACGTTTATATCGGTAAAGCTCAGCATTCCCGGTTCTTTTTCCGCAGTCGTCTCAGCTTTTACGGAAATCCGGCCGATTTTTGTAAATGTTCGCGGACAATTTTTACATTCATTTCCCGGCGTACCGGCTTCACTTCTTTCTATATCAATACTGTTAATTATTCCATTTTTATCATTTAATCTCCACTGCAGCGTCACCGTCTTTTCGGTTGAAAAGGCCTCCAGCCCCTCAATCACTTGTTTTTCTACAGGCGGCACCGAATATGGAGCAGGGTTTCCCTTGAAACCGCAACCCATCAACATTATCAACAATAATGCTGCCGGCAGCAAATAATTATTTCTGGACGGACTGCTTTTCAATTTCTCTGATCCTTTTCAAAACTGCCGCCGTTGCAGTACCCCCGATATGGTTGCGGGAATTGACCGCCTTCTCCAATTTGATATTTTCCTGAATATCGGCACGAAAACCGTTATAAAATTTTTGATAATCCGCAAGTGACAGATTATCCAGATTTTTTTTATTGCGCAGGCAATAGGCAACGATTTTCCCGACAATTTCATGTGACTTGCGAAAAGGCACACCTTTTTTCACCAGATATTCGGCAACATCGGTGGCCGTGGAAAATCCGCCATAAGCAGCCTGATACATTTTTGCGGAATGGAATTTCGTCTGCCCGATCATTTCCGTAAATATGGAAAGACAATCCTTCACGGTGTCAACCGCATCAAAAAGCGGTTCCTTGTCTTCCTGCAAATCACGGTTGTAGGTCATAGGAAGTCCCTTGAGAATCGTCATTATCGCTAAAAGGTCACCGTAAACCCGTCCGCACTTGCCGCGGATTAATTCGGCAACATCCGGATTTTTCTTCTGCGGCATAATGCTGCTGCCGGTTGTATAGGCATCGGAAATTTCCACAAAACCGAATTCGTCCGTGGACCATAAAACCAAATCTTCACAAAAACGGCTTAAATGCATCATAATAAGCGCTGCCGCAAAAATGAATTCCGCTATAAAATCACGATCGGCGACCGTATCCATGCTGTTTTGGCTGATTACGGGGAATTTCAATTTTTTAGCCGTCTGCCTGCGGTCAATGGGTAAAGTCGTGCCGGCCAACGCCGCCGCCCCTAACGGCAATACATTAAATCTGTCTTTGCAGTTTTGCAGCCTTTCCGCATCACGGGCAAACATATCCCAAAATGCAAGCAGGTAATGAGCTAGCAAAACCGGTTGCGCTTTCTGCATATGGGTATAACCGGGCATAATTGTTGAAATTTCATTTTTCGCCGATCGAACGAGCTGTTCCTGCAGCTTATGCAGGAGAAGAAAAATATCATCAACTTCCCTGCGGAGAAAAAGCCTTACATCCAAAACGATCTGATCATTGCGGCTTCTCGCCGTATGGAGTTTCCCTCCGGTTTCACCGGTACGCCTGATCAGTTCTCGTTCGATCGCCATATGGATATCTTCGTCGGACAAATCAAATAAAATCTTACCCTGGTTCATATCTTTTAAAATACTTTCCAGTGCTTTTATAATTTTTCCGGCTTCGGCCGGGGTAATTATACCCTGTCCGGCCAACATTGTAACATGGGCAATGCTCCCTTCGATATCATATTTGTACAATCTTTGATCAAAGGAAATGGAAGCGGTAAATTTTTCCACATTCTTAGCCGTTGGCTTCTGAAAACGGCCGCTCCACGGTTTCTTATTGCCAGCCATAGATGTTATCTCCGCATTTTCAACAATTTATTTTTTGAGCATCTTTGAAATAATCAGCCGCAAAGCATTTAACTTGATAAAGCCCTTGGCGTCTTTCTGATTATAGACCTGATCTTTTTCAAAAGTAGCATGAGCTTCACTGTACAGCGAATAAGGAGATTTACGACCGACGACAATACTGTTGCCTTTATATAATTTCATGCGGACCGTTCCGGTGACAGTTTCCTGCGTTGCATCGATATATGTCTGCAGGGTCTGCATCTCCGGTGCATACCAGAAACCATTGTAGGCAAGTTGAGCATATTTCGGTGTCAGGGAATCACGCATCAGCATAACTTCCCTGTCCATGGTAATGGATTCCAGGGCGCGATGCGCCGCCCAGAGTACAGTGCCGCCGGGAGTCTCATAAACACCGCGTGATTTCATTCCGACAAAGCGGTTTTCCACCATATCGACACGGCCGATACCATTCGCTCCGGCAAGGATATTCATGCGATCCATCAGTTTGGCCGGAGACATTTTTTTGCCGTCTATGGCTACGGGATTGCCTTTTTTAAAATCAATCTCCACATAGGTTGGTTTATCCGGCGCCGCTTCCGGCGATTTGGTCAATATAAAAATATCTTCCGGCGGTTCCGCCCAGGGATCTTCCAGTATTGCTCCTTCATGGGAGATATGCAGAAGGTTGCGATCTGAACTATAGGGCTTGTCCTTCGTCAGCGGCAAAGGAATTTTATGTTTTGCGGCATAGTTGAACATGGACTCCCGGGAGTCGAAATGCCAGTTGTCGTCTTTCCAGACGGCAATAATTTTTATTCCGGGGTTCAGGGCATAATAAGTAAGCTCAAAGCGAACCTGGTCGTTTCCTTTTCCGGTAGCGCCGTGTGATACGGCATCAGCACCTTCTTTTTGGGCAATTTCAATTTGTTTTTTGGCAATTAAAGGTCTGGCGAGCGATGTTCCCAGAAGATAGGTGCCTTCATAAATCGCGTTGGCTCGAAGCGCCGGAAACACAAAGTCACGGGCAAATTCTTCTCTCAGATCCTCAATGTATATTTTACTGGCACCCGTGTTAATCGCCTTCTCTTTTAGGCCGTCCAGCTCCTCTTTTTGCCCCACGTCCGCGGCAAAGCAGATAACTTCACATTTATAAGTTTCAATCAGCCAGCGCACAATCACCGATGTGTCCAATCCGCCGGAATACGCCAATACAACTTTTTTAATTTTTGTCGACAAGGTCAATTCCTCCTAAAGTAATATTTCCAAGATTGCTTTTTGCACATGCAACCGGTTTTCCGCTTCATCAATTACCACCGAATGCGGACCTTCGATAACATCAGCGGTAATTTCCTCCCCGCGGTGTGCCGGCAAACAATGCATAACAATGGCATCTTTTTTTGCTCTTTTTAAAATGTTCTCATTAATTTGATACTTTTTAAAAACTTTTTTCCTCTCTTCATGCTCCGCCTCCTGCCCCATACTGGCCCAGACATCGGTATAAAGAACATCCGCATTTTCCGCAGCCTCAAAAGGATCACGATACAGGGCAATACCTTCTGCGGCTTCTTTTATACTTCTGTCCATAATGTCGCAATCAGGATCGTAACCTTCCGGACAGGCCAGCGCAAGTCCCAAAGGTAATCTTGCCGCTGCTTCTATCCAGGTATTGGCAACGTTGTTGCCGTCACCGATATAGGCAATCTTCAGCCCCTTGTATGATCCTTTCTTTTCCGTAATTGTAAATAAATCACTCAATATCTGGCAGGGATGTAAAAGATCAGTCAATCCGTTGATTACGGGAATCTCCGCATAACGGGCAAATTCTTCCACACTGGCCTGCGCATATGTCCGAATCATTATGCCGTTCAGATACCGCGACATCATCCGGGCCGAATCGGCGATAATTTCACCGCGACCGATTTGTGTATCACGGGAATTCAAAAACAGGGCTATGCCACCCAGTTGATACATCCCCACTTCAAAGGAAATTCTAGTGCGGGTGGAAGATTTATCAAAAATCATCCCCAGAGTTTTTCCCTTTAAAGAAGCATGTACCCTGCCTTCTTTTAAAGCTTTTTTAAGCTGGCGGGCTTTTTTAAATATTTTATCGAAATCGGCAAGCTCAAGTTCGGCAACACTCAATAAATCTTTTTTCATTTGCTCTCCATCACTTCGTCCAGGGTATTGATAAGCTGATCAACATCTTGTTCGGAAATAATCAGCGGCGGAACAAAACGCAGAGTTTTACCGCCGGTGCAATTAATCAGAACTCCCTTCTTCAGGCATGCGTTGACTATATCGCCGCCTTCGATCGTCAGGCCACAGGCAAGCATCAGGCCCTTTCCTCGTACCTCTCGAATAATTGTGTGTTTGGTTTGCAGTTTCTTCAGCTGGGCAAGGAAATATTCACCCGTTTTCCGACAGCTTTCCAGAAGACCTTCTTGCAGGATCGTCTCCAGCACAGCAACGGAGGCAGCCATCGCCAGAGGATTTCCTCCGAAAGTGGATGCGTGATTACCGGGACCAAACGCCGCGGCGATTTTATTTGTAGCCAGCATCGCCCCCACCGGGAAACCATTGCCCAGAGCTTTGGCAAGCGTCATGATGTCCGGCTTTATATTCGAATGTTCGTAAGCAAACAGTTTGCCGGTCCTGCCGATGCCTGTCTGAACTTCATCAACAATCAGCAGAATATTGTGCCGGTCGCACATTTTTCGTACCTGAGTCAGATATTGATCCCCGGGAATGTTAACCCCGCCTTCTCCCTGGATCGGTTCCAGCATTATACCGCATGTCTTCTGCGTGATAGCGGCCTCCAGAGCATTCACATCATTGAAAGGGACATAGGTAAAACCGTCCAGAAGCGGTGTAAAACCGAACTGAAATTTCTCCTGACCGGTAGCGGTTATTGTTGCCATTGTCCGGCCGTGAAAAGAATCTTTCATGGTTATGAGTTCGAATTTATCTTCTCCGAGATTTTCATGGGCATATTTGCGCGCCAGTTTTATCGCCGCTTCATTTGCTTCCGCTCCGCTGTTGCAAAAAAACACTTTATCGGCAAAAGAATTGTCAACCAGAAGTTTGGCTAATCTGGCCTGAGGCTCCGTATAATATAAATTGGAGACATGAGTTAATCTGTCGACCTGATCTTTTATTGCTGCAATTACCCGGCCGTGGGAATGTCCCAGGCTGCACACGGCAATTCCGGCAACAAAGTCAAGATACTCCTTACCTTCGACATCCCATACTTTCGATCCCGAGCCGCGAACCAGGGCAATCGGAAATCGTTTATAGGTATTCATTATATTTTCATTGGCCAGATCCATTATTTCTTTTTCATTCATTTTCTTCTCCTGTTTATCTTCCATGACTTTCTAAAGGTCTCCGAGGCAAGGCACGCAAGTCACTCGGAACGAGGCATACTTTCAGCGTACGCAGCAGTGACACGTTATGAAGTGCAACACAGCATATGAGCCTTTTGGAAAGTCATATCTACAAAACAATTTCTGTTCCTATTCCTCTATCCGTAAACACCTCCAGCAGAATAGCATGCTTGAGCCGGCCGTCAATAACATGGGTTTTCTTAACACCACCCTTAAGCGCTTTCAAACAGCACTTAACCTTGGGAAACATGCCTCCTTCAATCACACCGTCATCAATCAATTTTAGAGCTTCTTTATCGCTCATAGTATTGATTAGATTTTTGTCTTTATCCAGAATTCCCTGCACATCCGTCAATAACAGCAGTTTTTCCGCCTGGAGCGCCGCGGCTATTTCGCCGGCTACTATATCGGCATTGATGTTGTATGTTTCACTGTTTTCACCGATGCCCGTAGGGGCAATAATCGGAATAAAATTATTTTGCGCCAGCGACACAATCAACCGCGAATTCACCTGCTTTACTTTTCCGACAAGTCCGATATCAATAATTTCGGGCGGTGTATTTTTGGCCTTTTCGGCATTTAAAAAATATTTCTCCGCCTGAATCAGGTTGCCGTCCTTACCGCTCAATCCCACGGCATTACCGCCGTGCCGGTTGATCAAACCGACAATTTCCTTGTTGACCATGCCGACCAGGACCATCTCCACAATATTCATGGTTTCTTCATCGGTTACCCGCATTCCCTGAATAAATTTGGACTCCTTGCCCAGTTTTTTCAATAACGCGCCTATCTGCGGTCCACCACCGTGCACGACAACCGGATTAATGCCGATATATTTCATCATAACGACATCGCGGGCAAATTTATCCTTTAACTCATCATCAATCATGGCATGCCCGCCGTATTTAATGACTATCGTCTTGTTATAAAACCGTTTAATGTAAGGCAGAGCCTCCAGAAGAATATCCGCTCTTTCCATTGAATTAAGAATATGTTCCATTTTTAACTCCATTTATAGTATGTATCTGCTCAAGTCCTCATCTTCTATTATATCGTTCAATTTTTCATCAACATACTTTTCATCAATAGTTATTTGCTTCTTTTTCATATCCGGCGCTTCAAAGGAAATATCGTCCAGCAATGTCTCCATTATCGTATAGAGCCTGCGGGCACCGATATTTTCCGTTTTTTCATTGACCTGAGTCGCAACTTCCGCAATTCCCGCTATGGCTTCGTCGGTAAAAGTCAATTTTATCCCCTCGGTTGCCATCATTTCAACGTATTGTTTGACTAATGCGTTTTTAGGCTCGGTTAATATCCGGATAAATTCTTCTTTCCCCAGAGAATCAAGTTCCACGCGAATGGGGAAACGCCCCTGAAGTTCCGGAATCAAGTCGGAAGGTTTGGAAGCCGTAAATGCTCCGGCGGCGATAAAAAGAATGTGATCCGTTCTTACCATCCCATAGCGGCTATTGACATTGGAACCTTCAACAATGGGAAGGAGGTCTCTTTGCACACCTTCCCGGGAAACATCAGGACCGTGCGGTGAATCACTGCCGACGATTTTATCAATTTCATCTAAAAAAATAATCCCCGACTGTTCTACCCGTTCCAGAGCAGATTTCGTAACCTTATCCATGTCGATAAGCTTCTGTGCTTCTTCTTCAGTAAGTATTGTCAGCGCTTCGGAAACTTTGACCGTTCTTTTTTTCTTCTTTTGAGGGAATGCATTTCCCAGCATATCTTTAATATTGAGACCCATATCTTCCATGCCCACAGCAGAAAATATTTCAACCATGGGACCGCTTCTGGCTTCGGTCACTTCCAATTCCACCATCCGGTTGTCCAATTTGCCGTCCTTGAACAGTTGCCTTAATTTCTCTCTGGTGGCATCAGATTTTCGCGCCTGATCCTCCGTCACGGAAATATCTTCTCCCGTTGCTCCCGGAGTTGTCAGCATATCCCCCACTCTCTTTTCAACCGGTTTTGACGGAAGCAGTAAATCCAGCAATCGTTCCTCGGCAATTTCCGCCGCCCTGAGCTGAACACTGTCCTGTTCTTCCGATTTTACCATATTAATGGAAAGCTCGACCAGATCACGAATCATGGATTCGACATCACGGCCGACATATCCTACTTCCGTGAACTTGGAAGCCTCCACTTTTAAAAACGGAGAATTATCGAGTTTGGCAAGCCTGCGGGCGATTTCCGTTTTACCGACGCCCGTCGGTCCAATCATAATAATGTTCTTCGGTGAAATTTCATCGGCAAGTTCTTCCGACACATTCTGCCTGCGCCACCTGTTACGCAGAGCAATGGCCACGGCTCTTTTAGCATCCGCCTGGCCGATGATATGCCGATCGAGTTTTTCCACTATTTCCCGGGGTGTCAAACCACCATTAGACAACATATTTTATTTCAGCTCCTTGGATTTTGTCTTTTTCTTTTCATGATCAATTTCAATTTCTTCCAGTGTAACACGATCATTGGTATATATACAAATTTCTGCAGTTATCTTCATTGCCTCTTTGGCAATTTCCGTTGACGATAAATTCGTATGGCGCACCAGCGCCCTTGCGGCTGCCTGTGCATAAGGCCCGCCGGAACCAATAGCCATGACATTATCATCTGATTCAATGACATCTCCGTTTCCGGAAATAATGAGCGAGTAATCCTTGTTCACGGCAATCATTAATGCTTCCAGGTGCCTTAATATCCTGTCGGTACGCCAGTCTTTAGTCAATTCCACGGCAGATCGCAGCAAATTCCCGTTGTACTGTTCCAGTTTCTGGTCAAAACGGTCGAAAAGAGTAAAAGCGTCGGCAGTCGCCCCGGCAAAACCGACGATGACTTCATTATTATAAAGCCGGCGAACCTTGCGGGCGCCATGTTTTAAAATGGTCGTATCCATTGTTACCTGACCATCGCCTGCCACTGTTACCTTATTATCTTTCTTTACCGCCAATATCGTTGTTCCTCGAATATGCATTAGGTTCTCCTATTCATTCACTGGATCCCGTGTATCGCTCCGCGTCACGGGATAAATTCGACTATGGCTTTTCCCGGCGGCTTTAAGCCCTGCAAAAGCCAAGTAACTCTCTCCACTGGATCCCGTGTATCGCTCCGCGTCACGGGATAAATTCGACTATGGCTTTTCCCGGCGGCTTCGCCTTGGAAAAAGCCAAGTAACTCTCTCCACTGGATCCCGTGTATCGCTCCGCGTCACGAGATAAATTCGACTATGGCTTTTCCCGGCGGCTTCGCCTTGGAAAAAGCCAAGTAACTCTCTCCACTGGATCCCGTGTATCGCTCCGCGTCACGGGATAAATTCGACTATGGCTTTTCCCGGCGGCTTCGCCTTGGAAAAAGCCAAGTCTCATTTACTTTTTAGCCCGGGGATGGGCTTTATCATAAATTTCCATCATGCGGTTGATATTTACCGCCGTGTATTTTTGTGTCGTGGAAAGGCTTTCATGCCCCAGTAATTCCTGAATTGACCGCAAATCAGCTCCGGCATTTAAAAGATGCGTAGCAAAAGTATGCCGCAGGGCATGCGGGCTGATTTTCCGGCCGATACCGCTTTTTTTCGTCACCTCGTCAACAATACGGGCTATACTGCGCACTGTTATTCTTTTCCCCCGGGCATTTAAAAACAACGGATTTTTAAAAACATCATCGGTTGTTTTTCTTACTTCAGCTGTATTGGCCAGATACTTCTGAAGGGCATTACTTGCGGGTTCACCTACTGGGACGATTCTTTCCTTTCTACCCTTCCCGCGAACTTTAACCAGAGCCTGTTTGAAATCAAGATCCGTCACATTGAGCCCGGCCAGTTCGCTTAAGCGCAATCCCGATGAATAAAACAATTCCAGCATCGCCCGATTGCGCAAATCAGACCAAGCACCATTATTGCGGTCTTTTAAAAGCTCAAACATTTCATCCACCGACAGGAAATTAGGCATATACTTTTCCGTTTTTGCCGTTTGGACCATTGCCGCCGGATTATTTTTTGCCTTACCGCTGCGGATCAGATATTTATAAAAAGCCCGCAACGAGGACATTTTACGGTTAACCGTTACCTTTTTCAGCTTACGGCGGAAGAGACAGCCTAAATAAGACCGGATGGTTTCCATCTCAGCCGTTACGATGTCGCCCTTGTTTTCTTGAAGAAACTCTTCAAATTCCTCTAAATCGGCAATATAGGCCAATCGAGTATGCTCGGAAACATTTCGCTCTGCCGTAAGATAAGTTTGAAAATCCCGAATGAGATTATTCATAAATTTATTTACATTTTATATTTACCAAAATCTTCCGCCGAAAGATTTTCCAGATATTCTTTTATTTTGTCTTCCTTCAACTTATCCAGATCGGTTATTTTAATACCAAAATCTATATTACGGGATTTTTCAATGACCGCTTCTTCAACGAAGATCGGGGCATGCGCGCGCAAAGCCAGAGCAATGGCATCACTCGGCCGGGCATCAACGGTAAAATCCTGACCTTCCCTGTTTAAATAAATATTGGCATAGAAGGTGTTATTACGTATGTCGCCAATCTCAATTTTTTTCACCGTGACGCTTAATGCTTTCAGGCATTCATTGAACAAATCATGAGTCATGGGACGGGAAAAAACGATTTTTTCCAGTTCCGTAGCAATTGCACTGGCCTCAAAAAGTCCGATCCAGATTGGGATAGCTTTATTTTCCTGCATATCTTTCAAGATCACTATGGGTGTATTGGTTATCGGATCAATGGTCAACCCTGATACTTTCATTTCAATTAACATTTCCGGCCTCCTCGAGCAATTTGCCGCGCAATGAATGTAAATATGCTTTGGTAATTGTTACATTCAGCAATTTACCTACTGAATCCAGTTCCCCTTTAAAGTTTACGATTTTCCAGGAACGGGTGCGTCCCATCAAATCATTCTCAGAGTTTTTACTTCTACCTTCGACCAATAATTCCTGACAACTCCCTATAAGCTCGGCATTCCTTTCCTGCATGTGCTTATTTTGCAGTTCTTGTAAATATTTCAACCGCTGTTGTCTTTCACATTCATCTATTTTCCCGGCTAATTTCTCAGCGGCTGTTCCTTTTCTCTCCGAATACTTAAATGAAAAAGCAGAATCAAACCTGATTTTTTCCATCATGTCAATGGTTTCTTGATAATCCCGTTCGGTTTCTCCCGGGAAACCGACAATTATATCCGATGTTATGCTTATCTGCGGACAGACTCTCCGCAAATGATCAATTTTCTCCATGTATTCATCCACCGTATACCCGCGATTCATAAGTTTCAAAACTCTGTTGGAACCGGATTGCACCGGCAAGTGAATGTGCTCACACAATTTACGCTCTTCGGCAAAGCAATTTATCAACTCTTCCGATAAATCACGGGGATGAGAAGTAGTAAAACGAATTCTCTCGAGCCCTGCAATTTCGCCAATTTTCCTGATCAGCCCAGTAAAATTCAAGCCATTTTTCAAATTTTTACCATAGGAATTAACATTTTGCCCCAAAAGTGTAACTTCTTTAATTCCCTGGTCGGTGAGTTTTTTTACTTCCTCGATAATATCATCAGCCGGTCTGCTCATTTCCGGACCGCGTAAATAGGGAACCACGCAATAAGCACAAAAGTTATTACAACCCTGTATGATTGTTACAAATGCATTCACTGCGCCATTTGCAGGGGGAGCATAAATTCCTATTGAGTTAAGTGTTTTGTAAAAATCAACTTTTGTTATTTTTTCTCTTTTACTTTGAAGAGAGGTAATAATTTCCGGCAGCCGATGGATATTATGCGTACCGAAAACAAAGTCCAGATGGCCAATCCTCTTGTAAAATTTTGCTCCCAGGTGCTGGGCCAGGCATCCTCCCACACCAATAATCAAATCCGGATTTTGTTCTTTAAACTTACCCAGCCTGCCCAGCTCACTATAAACTTTTTGTGCTGCTTTTTCTCTAATGGAACAGGTATTCAACAAAATCAGGTCGGCCAGTTTTACATTATCCGTTACTTTATAACCGCCCGGAGCAAGTAATGCCGCCATTTGCTCTGAATCATGAACGTTCATCTGGCAGCCAAACGTTTGAATATACAGGTATTTATTTTTCATTTTTTCTACTAAAATCTTTTGGGTAGCCTTAATATTTAAGACTGCGTTAGTCAATATGTTTTTCAAAAATAGAATGAATTAAAATCAGGAATTTGTTTCACAGAATAAATTACTTAAATTACCGAATTCTTCGACGGTAAGAGTTTCACCACGGCGCCTACCGTCAATTCCGGCATTATCGAGAATTTCTTTTATTCTCTTTTCATCAATTTCAGAAAGGAGCCGGAAGTTCTTTAAGTTATTAATCAGCATTTTGCGGCGCTGGGCAAAAGATGCTTTTACCAGCTTAGTAAAGAAAACTGCATTCGACAATTCCATTAACGGTTTTTCCAGAAAAGTCCCGCGAATTACCGCCGACTCGACTTTGGGCCGGGGATAAAAACAACTGGACGGAATATCAAACATTTTTTCTACTGAGGCAAACATTTGTAAAAGCACGGAAGGAACTCCATAATTTTTTTTACCGGGGACGGCAGCCAGCCGTTCCACTACTTCTTTCTGCAGCATCAGGATAAAACCGGAAATCGCCTCGCGGGAATCCAACAAATGGAAAATAAGCGGGCTGGATATGTTATAAGGAACGTTACCAATTACTTTAAGTTTGCAATTATATGTATTTGATATTGAATTGAAATCAAATTTCAATATATCACCGGAATAAACTTCCGCATTATCATAGCGGGCCAATTTTTCTTTCAGTATTTCTACCAATTTCTCATCTAATTCCACGGCAATTAACTTGCGGGATCTTTGCGCCAGATTTTCCGTCAAAACACCAATGCCCGCACCGATTTCCACTACGACATCTTCTTTGTCAATATCGGCGGCAGCGGCTGTTTTTTGAATGATATTCTGATCCAGAAGAAAGGATTGGCCTAATTTTTTGCGGGGCTTAATGTCATAACGTTTGATTATGTCTTTGGGTGTAGTCATATTACACTAACGGCCAGCGCGATACTGCATTCAAATTCAAGGAATCTCTGTGGCCGTTTTTTAACATTATCTCGCCGATGGCGGCAATCATTGCGGCATTGTCGGTACATAATAGTATCGGCGGAATGAATAAATCGATTTTGCGGGCAGCGGCGGCAGCGGCAAATTTTTCACGCAGTCTTCCGTTGGCGGCGACTCCGCCGCAAACAACGATGCGGTCAATACCGTTATCCCCGGCGGCCCGGATTGTTTTTTCCACCAGTACATCCACTATTGCTTCCTGATAGCTCGCTACTACATCCGGCAATTGACTTTTTTCAAAATCGCAGCCACGTTTTTTGAGCATGGTCAATAAAGAAGTTTTCAAACCGCTGAAACTAAAATCAGGTGAATCCTTCATTGCCCTGGGAAAAGCCACCGCCTGCGGATTTCCCGACTTGGCCATTTTATCAATCACCACTCCTCCGGGATAACCAAGGTTAAGCAGTTTCGCCGCTTTGTCAAATGCTTCCCCGGCGGCATCATCGCGCGTTTGACCCAGCAAAATAAAATCATGATGATTTTTAGCGAGATAAACATTGGTATGACCACCGGAGACCACCAACGCAACAAAAGGAAAAGCCGGAGTTTTTTCCGCAAGAAACGATGCGGCAATATGACCCTCCAGATGGTTAACACCGACCAGCGGAATATTGCAAGCGTAAGCCAGAGCTTTAGCGGCAGATAAGCCGATCAGCAATGACCCAATGAGGCCGGGGCCACTGGTTACGGCAATACCTTCAATATCCGCAAGAGTCACTTGAGCGTTGTCCAGCGCCTCTCCTAAGACGGTGTATATTGCTTCAATATGTTTGCGGGAGGCAATTTCCGGCACCACGCCGCCATATTTACTGTGATCCTTGATTTGCGAGGCAATCACATTGGAAAACATTTTACCGTCTGCAACTACCGCTGCCGCCGTTTCATCGCACGATGATTCAATTCCTAAAACCAGCATTTTGCTTCTTTCAATACTTTCGAATTTAAGTGGTACATTATCCTGAAGGACTTATTCGCCCGGCATTCCGGTTCGCACACCGGGAACCTGATTTTTTACCGTCAGACCAGATTTTCCTTTGCTAAAAAAGAAAAACATATATATAAAAGTGCCGGCTATTTGTAAATAAGTTTTACTGTTTTGCTGAAAATTCGGATATTTTGCTTATGGAATTTAAAACAGATTTTTTAATTTTGGGCAGTGGCATTGCAGGGTTGAGCCTGGCCATTAAAGCATCCAAACTGGGCAGTGTGGCCATTGTCACCAAAAAAGAAAAATCCGAATCAAATACAAACTATGCGCAGGGCGGCATCGCTGCCGTCACCGACGAAACCGACAGTTTTGCGGAACATATCAATGATACCCTGATTTGCGGTGCCGGTCTTTGTAAAAAGGATGTTGTAGAATTCGTCGTTAAGGAAGCACCTCCCCGCATTGCCGAACTCATCGACTGGGGAGTACAATTTACCAAATCGGAAACCCCTCCCTATCCTTATGATTTAGGACGTGAAGGAGGCCATACTAATCGCCGGGTATTGCATGCAAAAGATCTCACCGGTCACGAAATTGAACGCGCTCTGCATGAGAAAGTCGCAGAATTACAAAATGTTCTTATTTATGAAAATCATATCGGCATCGATTTGATCATGGAAAAAGATTCCGCAGGCAAACCTCTGCGCTGCCTGGGCGCCTATGTCCTCGACATAAACAAGTGCGAGGTTCACACATACAGGGCCAGATACACCATTTTATCAACAGGCGGAGCCGGCAAAGTGTATTTGATCACGACCAACCCGGATATTGCTACAGGCGACGGCATCGCCATGGCTTACCGCGCCGGAGCGCAAATCGCCAATATGGAATTTATCCAGTTTCATCCTACCTGTCTTTATCATCCGGACGCCAAAGCTTTTTTAATCAGTGAAGCGGTGCGGGGTGAAGGCGGTATTCTGAAACTTAAAAACGGCCCGCCTTTTATGGATAAATATCATCCCATGAAAAGCCTCGCTCCCCGCGATATTGTTGCCAAGGCAATCGATACGGAAATTAAGAAATCAGGGGATGAATATGTTCTATTGGATATCACGCACCGTGACCGCAATTTCCTGATTAACCGCTTCCCCAACATTTACAATAAATGCCTTGAATTCGGCATTGATATCAGCCGTGACCCGATACCCGTTGTTCCCGCCGCCCACTACATTTGCGGCGGTGTTGCCGTAAACGCCTACGGTGAAACTTCCATCCCTCAACTTTTCGCCTGCGGTGAAGTATCCTGTACCGGACTGCACGGCGCCAACCGCCTGGCCAGCAATTCTTTACTGGAGGCGGTGGTTTACGCCCATCGTGTCTGTGCAAAGATTGCTGCAGACTACGCAAAAACACCGCAAAGCGGAGTTTTTATCGCTCCCTGGGACGCCAGCGGAACCACGGAAAGTGACGACATTGTTGTCGTCACGCATAATTGGGATGAAATCCGCCGCTGTATGTGGAATTACGTAGGCATTGTCAGATCCGATAAAAGACTGGAACGCGCCGCAAGAAGAATTGAATTAATTCAAAAGGAAATTGACGACTACTATCGGGATTATAAAGTAACCAAAGACCTGATCGAATTGCGCAACATAACAATTGTCGCCAAGTTGATTACCGCGAGCGCCCGCATGCGCTGCGAGAGTCGCGGCCTGCACTACAACCTTGATTATCCTGAAATAAATAACGATCTGATAAAAGATACCATTGTCGTCAGGGAATGATCTTTTTCAACAATACCGCAAAATAAACAGCCTGCTTAAAATTCTATTTACTTTCTTTTCCAAAGACCCGGCCGAAGATGAAATCCAGGTTCTTCAGGAAATTGTTGACGTTGAAGATCGACTTTAAATCTTCTTTAGTCAGGTACCTGGTTACTGCGGAATCTTTTTGCAGCAGGGCCTTAAATTCCAAGCCTTCTTCCCATGACCTCATGGCATTTTTCTGAACTACGGCATAGGCGTCTTCCCTGGTCGTACCTTTATCAATCAATGCCAGCAAAACCATCTGCGAAAAAACAACTCCATGGGTCATATTTAAATTTTGCAGCATTCTTGCGGGATATACAACCAGTTTATCGAGCATTCCGGTAAAACGTCCCAGCATAAAATCCAGAACTATCGTAGCGTCCGGTCCGATAACTCTTTCTACTGATGAGTGACTGATGTCCCTTTCATGCCAGAGGGCTACATCCTCCAGAGCAGCCACCGCATAAGACCGTACAAGCCTGGCCAGCCCGGATAAATTTTCTGAAAGCACCGGATTACGCTTGTGCGGCATGGCGGAAGATCCCTTTTGACCCGGCGAAAAATATTCTTCGGCTTCTCTTACCTCGGTCCGCTGCAGCAACCTTATTTCCTGGGCAAACTTGTCAATCGATGACGCAATAATGGCCAGAGTTGTAAAAAATTCCGCATGCCGGTCGCGTTGAACGATTTGCGAAGATACGGGAGCCGGTTTCAAACCAAGATTACGGCAGACATATTCCTCGACAAAAGGATCGATAAAGGAAAACGTTCCGACGGCGCCGGAAATTTTGCCGGTACTGACCGTATCTCTGGCACTAAGAAGACGCCCGCGATTGCGCTCAATTTCCTGATACCAGAGAGCCATCTTTAACCCGAAAGTAATCGGCTCTGCGTGAATACCGTGAGAACGTCCGATCATTAAAGTATTTTTGTGTTCAAAGGCTCTTCGTTGCAATACCTTCAGCAGATGATCAATATCTTCCAGTAATATATCCGCAGCCTCTTTTAAAAGGACTGCATATGAAGTGTCCAGGACATCGGATGAAGTCATCCCCATGTGCAGAAAGCGCCCGTCTTCTCCCACTTTTTCGGTAACGGAAGTTAAAAAAGCAATAACATCATGTTTGGTGATTTTTTCAATTTCATCGATGCGTGCAACATTGATCGCGGCTTTTTCTTTGATTGTTTTAATTGCGCTTTCGGGAACTTTCCCCAGCTTCGCCATTGCTTCACAGGCCAATATTTCCACATCAAGCCATTTTTGATATCTGTTTTCCGGACTCCAGATACTAACCATTTTCTCCCTTGAATATCTTGGTATCACTTTGTTCTCCTGAAAAAAAAAGGTGATTAATATTTCCCGCCGGAATTACAGCTGAAAAATATTTAGTTTATTATTATTACGATTTCCGGTCTTCCGTCAAGAATTAATCTGCCCGGGGTAAGTAAAAATTGACTATTACCTTTGCAAACATAATTAATATAAATATTGTAAAATATGATATAAACAATCATGAGCCGATTGCAGGAAATAAACCGAAACAACGCTATTGAAGAAATAGCCAACAGCGTCACCCATGGGGCCGGAGCACTGGTCAGCATTGCCGGATTAATTTTACTGGTTGTCTTTTCCAGCCATTACGGACAAGTAAGCCGGATTGTGAGTTGTACTATTTTCGGCATCTCTCTCGTCTTGCTCTACACAGCTTCAACGCTTTACCACAGTTTCCAGAAACCGCAGATCAAATATATTTTTAAAATTCTGGACCACTCCTTTATCTATGTTTTAATCGCCGGAACATATACTCCTTTCATGCTTATTATAGTTCGCGGAGCCCTGGGCTGGACTATCTTTATCACAGTCTGGTTGTTGACTGTTTTAGGAATTATATTCAAAGCTTTTTTTATCAACCGGTTTAAAATTATTTCCACCATCGCCTATATCTTAATGGGCTGGCTTGTTATTTTTGCCATTAAACCCCTTTTCTCAACTTTGCCCGGAGAGGGCATTGCTCTTCTTATAGCCGGCGGCATGTCTTATACAGTGGGAACAATTTTTTATGCCTGGAAATCATTGCCCTTCAATCATGCCATCTGGCACTTGTTTGTTCTGGCCGGCAGCACCTGTCATTTTATGGCCGTGCTGCTTTACGTAGTCCCGTCAAGGATTTAACAATATGCAAAAAATGCCCGAAACCGAATGGAAACATAAGTTGGTATCTCCGGCCAAAGTACTTGCTAAAATTGAACCGGGTATGAGTGTCTTTCTGGGAACAGGCGTGGCCGAACCACGCACGTTTGTTAAGCACCTTCTATCCTCACAGCTTGCCAATTTATGTGATCTGGAGCTGATCCAGATTGTCAGCCTGGGGGATGTCGTCTCCTTAAACACCACCCAGAACAAGCATAAATTCCGTCTGAAAACTTTCTTTTCCGGCTGGCTGGCCAGCGATGCTATTCAATCCGGTGCGGTAGATATGATTCCCTGTCAATTTTCCAATATTCCCCGGTTTGTCGCTTCCGGCACGATCAAAATTGACGCTGTTTTTGTCCAGATTTCACCGCCCGATCAGGCCGGTTTTTCGAGTCTTGGTGTAGCCGTGGATATTGCCAAGCAAGCCATGGAAAAAGCTTCCCTCGTTGTCGGTGAAATCAACGCCAACGTACCCCGGACAATGGGAGATACCTTTGTTCATGTCAATGATTTCCATTATCTGATAAAAGCAACAGAGCCTTTAATTTATTTTCCCCGCTGGCCGGAAAATTCCGTTATGAATAAAGTTGCCGCCAACGTAGCCGCCGTGGTGGAAGACGGCAGTTGCCTGTCTTTTTTTGCAGGACCTCTCTACGACGCACTGGGGAAACATTTAAAGCATAAAAAAAATCTGGGGATCCATACCTATACATTCACCGATGTTTTAATGGATTTAATGAAATGCGGCGCCGTCACCAATAAAAAGAAAAAATCTTTTCACGGTAAATCTCTGACCGCCTATGCGCAGGGAACAAAAGAACTGCTGGAATGGTTGAATAACAACCCGCTGGTTGAATTTCAACGCATTGATATCATCACCGACCATATAAAAATGGGATTAATCGACAAGCTCGTTGTTATTTTACCGGCACGCAAAATCGATCTCAACGGCAACATCGCCCTCCATATAGGCAAAGGAAATGTTACGGCCGGTCCCGGCCAGATTCAGGAACTTTTCGCAGGCGCTGAACGCTCCCGCGGAGGAAGGGCCGTTTTTGCAATGCCCAGCCGAAATTTAAAAAATGAATCCAATATACTGCTTTCCGTAGACAGCTATCCCAATCAGTTCACCATCCGTGAATCATTGGACTTAATCATAACGGAATACGGCATTGCCTCGTTTTTTGGTAAATCCGTCCGGGAAAGAGCACAATCGTTGATTGACATCGCCCATCCGGATGACCGCGAAGAACTGGTGCATAAAGCCAAAAAAGCCAGGATTATTTATCCTGATCAGATTTATCTTCAGCATTCCGGCCATTTTTATCCGGATAAAATAGCCATGATACATACGTTTCCCGACGGCACAAAGGTTTTTTTTCGTGCTATCAAACCTTCCGATGAAGAATCAATGCGTCGGCTTTTCTATCGTTTTTCCGATGATACGGTTTTTTACCGTTACTTCAGTCCCATCAAAACAATGCCTCATTCCAAAATGCAGGAATATGTGAACGTTGATTACCGGCGCGACATGTCTATTGTGGGCATTTTGGAAAAACCAGGCGCCGAAAGAATCATTGCCGAAGGCCGTTACAGCCGTCAACCTGATAGTTCTTTTGCCGATACCGCTTTTGTTGTCGATGAAAAATTTAAATCCAAAGGCATTGCTTCTTTTATGATGGAACTTCTGGTCAGATATGCGCAGGGACAGGGAATAAAAGGCTTTGCCGCCGATGTCCTTTGCGACAATAAATCCATGCTGAAAGTTTATGAAAAGCTGCCTTTCCCCGTGCAATCAAGGTTAGAATGCGGTGTTTATCACCTGACTGTTAATTTTTCCGAGGAAGAAACGACTACGGCTGCTGACACTTAATCTATACCGGAACAATTTTTCTTCTTCATTTTCCCGGCCGGCGGCAGATTGACATTGCTTAACCGAAATGAGTCTTGAATTATCATTTTTTAAATGTTAAAACCCATGCACATTTTAAACGGATAGGAACTTTACATCAAGGAGACCGATATGAAGAAAATCTTTAAATATATAATCTGCCTGGCTATTCTTATGCTCGCAACAGGATCACTGTGGGCAAAAGACAAGTATGTTATAACTGTTTTGCCCTTTACGCTGAATAGTTCTGAAAACATTGAATATGTCCGGCAGGGAATAATGGATATGCTCATCACGCGCACCTCCGTATCCAATAAAATAGATGTAACGGCCAAAGATGTCATTCAGGAAGAATTGAAAAAATCAAACATTAAAGAAATTGCCTTGCCTGATGTTTACAATATCGGCAAAAAATTAAAATCTGATTACGTAGTTTGGGGCAGCATAACCAAAATCGGTAACAGTATCAGCGTTGACGGCAAATTGGTTGATATCAACACAGCCAGATCCGATGTCGGTTTTTTTACTCAATCACCAAATCTTGATGAAGTAATACCAAAAATCAACGACTTTTCACAAAGAATTGTGCAGCATGTTCTTGGTGGCACCCCTCCAGCGTCAGCACTTTCTGCCGCCCCTTCGGCGGCGACACCGGCAGCTCCCGGAACATCACGCGAATCGCAAATTATTGCCGGAATGAAATCCGGCAAAAAGGGAACGCTGACCTCTATAATCAACACCGAATTCATCAATTCCCCTGACCCCTTTAAACATAAAGGCTTCTGGATCAGCCAGCGCTTCCCGACTGAATTTAAAGGCATGGATGTAGGCGATGTAAATGGCGACGGGTTAAATGAAGTAGTAACCATTGATGATCGTAATGTTTACATATATCAAAAAACAGGCAATAATTTAAGTCTGTTAAAAAAGATAGAAGGAAAGTCTTATGATAAATATCTTTCTGTCGATGTCGCCGATATAAAAAGAAGCAATACCAAACAGATTATTGTGACATCGGTTAATGAGAAAATTCTTGACTCTTTTGTTCTGGAATTCAAAAACGGAGAATATGTAAAAACCTCCTCCGATTTGAAATGGTTTTTGAGAGTAATCGATACTCCTTCCGGTGTTCCGATGCTTTTGGGTCAGAGTTATGGCTTTGATGAGATATTCAATACGCCGATTTATGAAATAGTCTGGAGAAACGGCGAGTTTGTTGAAGACCAAAAGATGAAAATACCCCTGGGTTTATCAGTTTACGGCCTGGCGATTGATAATTTCGGTACGGGCGGCGATGATAAAATTGTCGCCCTCGACGAATTGGATCACATCTGCATCTTCCGAAAAACCACAAAAGCCACGAATCAGATTCTTACTTTTGGTTTTAAAAGTGACGAACTTATCTGGCGCGGTGATGAAGAATTCGGCGGCAGCAGCAATTACCTGGAAAATATCGATGATAAAAAAAATCAGCAAAACGATGAAAGAACGAAGTATGCTTATGTGAATCTAAGAATTCTCACATATGATTTCAATAAAGACGGTAAAAAAGAGCTGATTATAGTAAAAAACATATCACCTGCCGGTCGTTTATTTAAAAAAGTTAAAATGTTTACCTCGAGCGAAATATATAATCTCGAATGGGACGGTTTAGGTATGGCCGAAAACTGGAAAACAAAAAAGATAAACGGCTATGTGGCTGATTATGTCTTTAAAGATATTAATAACGATGGCAAACCCGAGCTGGTTCTGGCCCTGGTTTTATCTGTCGGCACATCGATCAAGGATACCAGCGTTATCGTGGTTTATGAACTGGACAATGTCTAGCAATAGGTATTGACAAAATTTAAGCGGTTATATATAGAGCGTCGCTCAAACTTAATTTTCTCACAGAGGCGGTGTAGCTCAGCTGGTTAGAGCATACGGCTCATATCCGTAGTGTCCGGGGTTCAATTCCCTGCACCGCCACCAGAACCCAAACAGGGTTTGGGAATTTTCTCAAGCCCTTTTTTATCCCTGAAAAGGATGAATAAAAACAAACCCAAACCTGCTGATTTCAGCTTTAGACCATCACTGTTCATTCGGAACCGACATCTGCAATCCATCCTGGCCAGCTCCCGGCTACGCAGTTTCGGAACAAACAATCTGTTAAAAACATCACAAGAAACAATAATCAACACCTCCGGCGGTTCCCGCCTGCTGGCCTTCATATCCCGCCGGTTAAACCACAAAGGCCTGATAATTCTGATACATGGATGGGAAGGTTCGTCTTCTTCCGCTTATATACTGGCCGCCGGCAATTTTTTCTATGACTTGGGGTTTTCCATCTGCCGTCTGAATCTCAGAGATCACGGTGATTCTCACCATTTAAATGAAGGTCTTTTTCACGGAGCCCTCCTTGAAGAAACATTTGAAGCCGTAAGCCAACTGGCCTTTCAGACCGGTAATTCACCGGTATATATTATCGGTTTTTCTCTGGGAGCAAATTTCGCCCTGCGGGTAGGCCGGAAACATTCTGAGAATCCGGTGAAAGGCTTAAAACATATTTTTGCCGTCAGTCCTCCTCTGGATCCCTACAAAACCACATTAGCCATTGATAATGGTCTTTCATTTTATCGTAAATATTTTTTAAAAAAATGGAAGCGGTCGCTGGCCACCAAACAGCGTCTATTCCCGCATAAATATAATTTCAGTAAATTACTGCAAGCACAGACATGTCTGGAATTAACCGAAAATATCATGCCCTATTTCCCCGAGTTCACTTCCTACAGGGATTATTTTAATTTATATACCCTGGAAAATGAATTTTTTCAGAACTTTACTCTACCGGTTACCATATTCATAGCGGAAGATGATCCGGTAATTCCTCTTGAAGATTTCTATAAATTAAAGGAAAATAATTTTTTTAAGATTTCCCGGCAGAAATTCGGCGGCCATTGCGGATTTCTGGATATATTACCTTTCAGTTGCTGGCATCAGGAAAAAATCGCCGCAACAATTATTTAATTTCAGGATTTTGCATATGATTATTTTCCGCCAAAAAGATGAATTTCCGTCACTGGTATCTGCACAGCTTTCATCAATACAAGTCGATTATAAAGAAAAATACCGTCAAATTGAAAATTCGGCCCGATCGAATAACCCGGAACTTGCAGCCGGTGTTGTCCTGTTGATCCACTACAAGCAATTGAGTCCGGGAAATTCCGAATATGTCTTTCAATTGATTAAACGTTCCAGCAAAGTCTCGCAGGCAGGTGATATCAGTTGTCCGGGAGGAATATTAAACCCGGTTGTCGACAAAAACTTCCAAAGCGCTCTGAAAAAGTGTTTGACTCCCTTCACTTCCGTCGGAAATAACAGCACAAGCTTTCCCCAGGACAAACACACACTTGATTTGATTAATCTTTTTCTGGCAAACGCCCTGAGAGAGGCGTGCGAAGAAATCGGCCTTAATCCTTTCAATGTAATATTCCTGGGTGCTCTGCCTTGTTATTCCCTGACGCTTATTGCCCGGACGATTTTTCCGGTTGTTTGCCTGACCCCCGAACCTTTTGAGTTTAAATTAAATCCGGAAGTGGAAAAAATACTGGAAATACCGCTCTCGCATTTTCTAGACGCCTCCCGCTTCGCTTTTCTGGAAATAGAAACACCTTTTGATAATTATTCCCTGCATAAAAACCAATTCCCCTGCATGGTCGTAACCGACAATCAGGGTGCTCAGGAAATCCTCTGGGGCGCAACCTTCAATATCATTATGAATTTTTTGCGTATTATTTCCGGAAAAAATCTGCCCGTTCCATCCTCCGCAAGGACAATCAAAAAAATCTTGTCTAATACTTATATTTCCGGAAACAGTAAATAAATGCCCTCTTTAAAGATCAAAAATATTACCATTAATGCAATAATATTCGATTTCAACGGCACACTTGCCCGGCTGAATATAGACTTTCAGCAAATGCACCGGGCAGTTTTTGATCTTATCTCATCCTATAACATTAATCCGGCGGAGTTACCGTCTGATCACATCCTGGAAATTATTCATCATGTGTCCGGAATATTGAATACAAAATCTGGTACGGCAGCGCTATCATTTACCTCCAATGCTTACGAGATTATCGAACAACAGGAAATAGCGGCGGCCCGAAACGGGGGACTTTTCGGCCGGACAAGAGATCTGCTTGCGCGGCTTGCCGCCTGTGGCATCCGCACGGCGATCATTACCAGAAATTGCACCGCGGCAATCAATATCGAATTTCCTGATATTGTATCGTACTGCCCGGTGGTCATCTGCCGCGATCAGGTAAAAAATGTCAAACCTCATCCGGATCATCTGAATAAGGCACTTAATCTGCTTGCGGTATCACCCGACAGCAGCCTGATGGTGGGCGATCACCCTCTGGATATTAAAACAGGCAAAATCGGCGGAACTTTAACCGCCGGAGTACTTACCGGTAATTTTTCCGCAAACGACTTTCTTCAGTCCGGTGCCGATATCGTTCTGCCTGAGGCAATTGATATTCTCGACATGCTTCAGTAATATTTCCGGCAGCTGGCCGGGAAAGCTTTTGCCTGTACTAATTAATAATTTAATGATAAATAACCGCCACAATGAAACCGGGCCGGACCAAAAGCCCTTTTCATAAATAAATTTCATCAGAGATAATCGTTTAATGAACCCAAATGTATTCAGAGAATATGACGTAAGAGGAATAGTCAATCAGGATTTAAATGAAGAGTTTATTTTCGACCTGGGCCGGGCCATCGGTACATATGCCAAAAGGCATGATGTAAAAACCATGTCCATAGGGCGAGACTGCCGCTTAAGTTCCGACGAATATCACAGCTTTTTAATCAAAGGCCTCAACTCCTCCGGTATCACAACAATCGATATCGGACTATGCGCTACCCCTATGCTGTATTTTTCCATCCGTCACCTGAAACTCGAAGGTGGTGTTATGATCACCGGCAGTCACAATCCCCCGGAATTCAACGGTTTCAAAATCTGTATCGGCAATGACACAATTTATGGTGAGCAAATTCAAGAGCTGAGAAAGATTATCGAAAGCGGCAAATATTCAACCGGCCGGGCAAATACGCAGAATAAAGATATATCTAAAGCTTATGAGGACTATCTTTTTACCAATGTTACTGTTAACAAAAAACTGAAAATTATTGTCGATGCCGGAAATGGTGTCGGCGGACTTTTTTCCCTTCCCCTGTTCCGGCGCCTGGGTGTTGATGTTACGGCAATTTATTGCGACCCGGATGGACGCTTCCCTCATCATTTTCCTGATCCCACCGTCGAAGAAAATTTAAAGGAACTAATTCAATCCGTGCTGGCAAACAAAGCAGATTTAGGTATAGCTTTTGACGGTGACGCCGATCGCATCGGTGTTATCAGCGATACCGGCGAAATAATCTGGGGAGATAAATTACTGCTTCTTTTTTCCCGTTATATTCTGAGAGAGAAACCACATTCCACAATTATCGGCGAAGTAAAATGTTCGCAGGTTTTATACGATGACATTAAAAAGCACTCCGGAAGGCCGATCATGTGGAAAGCCGGACACTCCTTAATCAAGGCTAAAATGAAGGAAGAAAAAGCGGTTTTAGGAGGAGAAATGAGCGGGCATATATTCTTTGCCGACCGTTACTTTGGTTATGATGACGCCATCTACGCCGCATTGAGACTTCTGGAAATACTTTCCCAAACAGGAGAGAAAATCAGTTCCCTGCTTGCCGATGTACCGAAAACTTATGCTACACCGGAAATTCGCCTGGACTGCCCGGATAACAAAAAAATGACTGTAGTAAATAATATCAAGCAGCACTACCGCAACACCCCGGGACTGATTGATATTGACGGTGTACGTATCCCCTTTGACGATGGCTGGGCTTTAGTTCGTTCCTCCAATACGCAACCGGTAATTGTCTTGCGCTTTGAAGCCTCTTCCGTCAACCGCTTACAGGAGATCCGTAAAGAAGTGGAAAGCTTGATCCACATCTAAAACATACCGGACAAGCTGTTTTTTCCGCTTATCCGGCAATCATGGTTTCATGTTTTACTTTCCATCAGGAACTGTCGGTTAACAGCCCCACCCAACAGATTCGCGCTTTACAAAAAAACCAAATAAGTTTATATAACTCCCATTTTTGGGAGCATACGCCTTTCTGCTGACCAAAATAGATTTCAGTTCATTTTCGAATTGATCGCGGATGGTCCATAAAGTAAAGGAAAATTTTCAAAGGGAACAAAACGATAGAGGGTTTTTGGAGGTGAACAAGGATGGAGATTATTAATCAGGGGAAAGGTGAAATTTTTTCCAAAATTACACCGGATGACTTTCGCAAGCATATGCGGGCAAAAGTCGCTAAAGTGAACGATGACAAACGCATGGATATAAAGGAAGCTGTCAAACGTTTTATGAAAGACGGTTACTATATATCGATTGGCGGTTGCAGTATTGTTCGTTTGCCTATAGCTTTCGTTCATGAAGTATTAAGGCAGGGCTTCCGCAATTTAGGTATGGCTTCGGGAACGAGAAATTTAGACGGGGATTTTCTGCTGGACAATGACCGGATAGTAAAGCTGGATATTGGTTATATACTGGGTCTCGAAATGCTGGGAATACCTTTGTACACAAGGACATTAGTCCAAAATAAGCTGAAAACCGGAGAGCTCAAAATCTCAGAATGGACCAATGGGACCATGGCCTGGCGTCATAAGGCTGCGGCCATGGGGATACCATTTTTACCGGTTCGAAGTCTGGCCGGAACGGATTCCTTCAATTATTCTGCAGCCAAGCAGATCGAGTGTCCCTTTACGGGCATTAAAGTGGTTCTGGTACCTGCTATCTTTTGTGATACCTGTTGTATCCACGTGCATCGGGCGGACAAATACGGCAACTGTCAGATCGACGGCATGCTGAATGAAGACTATGACAAAGCCCGCTCGGCAAAAAATCTGATTATTACAACCGAAAAAATTGTCGATACGGAAGAAATCCGTAAAGATGGATCCAAAACTGTTATTCCCCAATTTTATGTCGATGCCGTCGTGGAAGTACCCAACGGCGCCTATCCGACCAATATGCCTGGTCTTTATTACATGGATCTGGACCATTTAAAGGCTTATGCCAAAGCCGCCGGGGATCGTTCCGGTGAAAGTCTGAAGAAATATTATAATGATTACATCTTCGGAACTAAAGATTTCAATGAATTCCTGGAGAAGTGCGGCGGCAAAAAGCGTATTGAAGAATTACGCAAAATCGAACATATGGAAGTGAGGGCATAACCACTATGAGCAAAATTAAATATAACCACATTGAACTTATGGCAACCATTGCCTCCCGTTATCTGGAAGACGGCAAAGTTGTGTTCGCCGGTACAGGCATTCCCATGCTGGCTGCCGCTTTGGCCAAGCAGATACATTCACCCAATCTTGTTCTCATCTTTGAGGCCGGCGGTGTCGCACCGAAGGCTTCCATGCTGCCTCTTTCCGTGGCCGACTCGCGGACAACTTACCATGCTACATATTGTGCCAGCATGCCGGCAGCGTTTGAAATGCTGCAGCAGGGGGTAGCGAGCTATGCCTTCCTGGGAGGAGCACAGATTGATAAATACGGCAATCTGAACTCTACAATGATCGGCGATGATTATTACCATCCCAAAACAAGGCTACCCGGAAGCGGCGGAGCCAACGAGGCTGCTTCTTTCGCCTGGCAGACATTTATTATCATGAATCACAACAGGAAGCGATTTGTGGAAAAACCCGACTATATTACCACTCCCGGTTATCTTGATGGTCCCGGTGGACGGGAAAGAGCTGGTCTTGCTCCGGGTGCAGGCCCTTATATGGTATTTACCGAACTTTGTGTTTTTGATTTTGAACCGGAAAGTAAACGGATGAGGCTGAAATCGCTGCTGCCGGGCATTACTGTGGAAAAAGTAATTCAAGAAACCGGATTTGAATTACTCTTTCATGAAAATATCACTACGGAAAAGGAACCGACTGAAGAGGAGCTGCGGGTACTTCGGGAAGAAGTTGATCCCTGGAGAGTAGTATTGAGTCGCGGTGATGCCAAAGAGGAGTGATTTGAAACAAATTTTCGAAACTATGTAAAGGATTGATATTGGATCACACAAGGCTCGCTAAATTGCCGCCGATCCGACCTGGATAAGTTTTCCAAGCAAAGCCTCCCTGAAATACGACTTCAGGGGGGCTTTTTATTGAAACAAGCTGCGGAAGAACTCCCCGACACTGCGCATCTTATTGCGAATAGTATCTGCAACGGGATTTCCGGAATGGAGAGGACATGTTTCTTTCGGAGCTGTTCCCGACAGGTAAGCCTCCGGCAATACCTGCCGACAGAATGCTGTGGCCAGATACCCTGTTTCGGGATCGATTAATGCCGTTTCTATTCCCTCCGGCGGGATCATCGAAGGAGGTCCGGATTGAGGATAGAAGGATCGCATAAAGCGCGCCCAGATGCGCAGCGCTCCTCCCGCTCCGCTTAATCCCGTATTCGCTCCGGAATCATATCCTACCCATACGGCACAGACCACGGAGGAGGTATAACCCACAAACCAGGAGTCACGGTTATTATTGGTTGTTCCTGTTTTTCCCGAGGCCGGAAAATAAATCCCCAGTTTTCCCGACGCCTTTGCCGTGCCGCGCTCAAGCACCCCTTGCATTGCATAACCTGTAAGGTAGGCCACTTGCGGAGTGAATACCCGTTTTTTATGAATCGTTCTGTCTATTACAGTTTCTCCTTCGGCCGTAGTAACTGAAAGGAGCGGAAATGGTTCAAAACGAATACCACCCGATGCTATAGTAGTATAAGCATAGGCAAGCTCCATAGGAGTCACCTCAAAGCTACCCAGTATCATTGAAGGAACAGGTAAAAGCGGGCTGGAAATACCGGCTAACCGGGCCGTTTTAAGCACTTCCGTAAATCCGATATCGTTTGCCAATCTTACGGTGGCAGTATTTACAGAATCCTCGATTGCTTTCCGGATTGTAATATTTCCGTACACTCTATTTTCAAAATTCAGCGGATTCCACATTCCTTCAGGAGAAGGTATCGATACAGCCTCGCCGGAAATGATTGAAGAGAGTGTTTTATCTCCCTTCTCCTGTAACGACGACGAAAGTGCTGAAAGAAGAACAAAAGGTTTGAAAGCGCTTCCCGACTGACGTCTTGCATCTACCGCTCTGTTGAACTGTGTTTGCCCGTAATTGCGCCCGCCGATCATGGCCTTTATCTCACCTTTTTGCGGGTCAACCGCCACTAATGCGGCCTGCAGCGGTTCCCCGGCGGGAAGAGCTGTTTTTTCGATTTCTTTAAGCCCTTTGTTGATTGCAGTTTCAGCAGCTGCCTGCAAAACAGGATCAATAGTGGTATAGTAACGATATCCCTTTTGATGTAATTTTTCACCTCCCGGTTCTTCTTGAGTAATCCTCCGTACGTAGTCGACGAAGTATGATGTCTGGTGAACAGTGGTTCCGGCCGGGCGAATCCGCACCGGTTCATTTGATGCCCTGAGAAACTCGTCTTCCCGGATCATCGCCAGTTTCTGCATTCTGGACAGGACTTCGTTGCGTCTTTCCTTTGCAGCCTTAATATCCTTAAAAAAAGAATATCTGTTCGGAGAATGAATAATTCCCGCAAGCATTGCCGCTTCTTCCAGAGAGATGTCTTTAGCTTGCTTTGAAAAATAGAATAGCGACGCCTCTTCAATACCATAAATCCCTTGGAAGCCATCCTGTCCCAGGTAAATCTTGTTCAGATACATTTCCAATATCTGCTTTTTCGAGTACCGTAATTCCAGAATAAGTGACAATTCCACCTCACGCAGTTTACGCCCGATGGTCTTGTGGGGTGTAAGGAAAAAGTTCTTTGCAAGTTGTTGAGTGATGGTGGAGGCGCCCTGGGCAAACCGCTGTTCCTTTAGGTTTACAAACAACGCCCGGCCAATTGCGAAAAGATCAATCCCAATATGCGAATAAAAGCGGGAATCTTCCGATGCGATTACGGCATTTTGCAGGTAAGGGGATATTGAGGAAAGAGCAACCGGATGCCGGGATTCCATCTTTGGACCGACAATACGTCCGATCTCCTCCGGTTCCAGATGAATCGTTTCCAACTGAACCCCCTTGGATGAAACTATCGACACAATCCGGCTATCCCGAACCATAATGTCCACAGGTCCGTTTTCCGGATAGAACTTTTTGTTTCCCTGGCTGCGGAGGAACACCCGGATATGTTCCCCGTCTTCGGAAAAGGTTCCTCTACTGAATGGCATTCCCATAACTTTCTTATAGGATAGCCTGTGCAGCCGCTCGGTAAAACGGATATTCCCAAGGTGATCACCCTTGCGGATTTCCTTGGAACACCCGTAAAAGATTGACGGCGATTTGCCATCAACCCCGGAGAGTCTCCTATCCACATCAAAGTACATATAGCCGAGACGAAAGATCAGGACAGCAGCAAGAAGCAAAAAGAAATACCGGCGAATCAATAAGTCCTCCCCTCTCCTTTCAGGAACGGCCAAAGCATAACAATTGGGGGGGGTATTTTGCATGAAACATAAATCATCTTTTGCACTCGTTCATACAGCCGGACCTGATTTCAATTGATCATCTGATTTTTACGTGATCCTGCTTCCCGGAATTGTGGACGTTCCCGCTTCCGGCATTTCAATTCCCGTTCTTACATCCTGCCCTGCAACTGCCCCGCTTATTCCCCGAATCCTCTTAGAATAAATGACCGTTAAAAGATTGCCGGCCGGTTCCAATCAGCCGGCCAGAATCATTGGAAACAACCGGCAAATAACGATCAAGTGACAAAGAGAGCATCCTGTCTTCAATAGCTTTTTCAATTGCGTCAATATGGAATGGTTTCGGGAAACAAATATCGGCACCGGCGGCTTTGAGTTCCTGCAAAGAGCGAAAAGAACCGCTTATACCGATAATGTAAAGATCGGGAAAATCTGATTTTATGAACCTGCATAACTCCACCCCGCCCATTCCGGGCATTTCAGCATCGGTAATCACCACTTCATAGGAGTTATTTCTCAATAATTCCAAAGCTTCGATACCGTTTTGCGCTTTTTGTATTTGATGACCTGAAAACCCCAGTAAAGAAGATAAAATGTTGACGATATCCACACAATCATCGACAATCAACAATTTCATGACATTCTCCTGTCCGTTCCAATAGATATTTTTTTCCAACCTCAAATTACCGAGACTATCTTCTGCGCTTCTTTTTTTCTTGAAAATATGCTGCATCATAAATCTTAATTGCCCGCTATTGCACTCCATTGGGTAGCAGGGAAACACCTTGCTCCGTTTCCACAATAAAATCTTTCTGATTTACCGGAGAAATTTTAATGAATTTGTAAGGTATGGCGACAGGTTCTCTTCCTGTCGCTATGGTGCGATATGTCAGTATCCAGGTAAAACCTGTTGTCACATCTAAAAGATATGCTTTATCATTAACGGCAACAATTTGATATTTAGGTAATTTATCCACAGCAAAAGATACATCACCCATAGAAACAACCGCCATTATACTGAAAATAACTATCAGAAATTTATATTTATCCATCCGGCACCAAGATCCGGTATCATAGCTTTTCATATTTCAACCTCCTCTTTCTCAATTATCCTTTTTAATGCTGGAGTAGAGCAAAGGATGTGCCAGAGGAGGTCAAATGATTGTATTGTATTGTTATTATTAAATAATATGGTTTTTAGCTCAAGAATAGAGCTGCAAAAAGTAAATCAATCTGTATTGTTTACCCTACAGCTATTAAAGCTCAAGCAAGGGAATATGCTGTCAATGCTGCAAATATACGGTGGATGGATTTACCTTCACTTTTGACGAAATTTCAGAGGGTTCAAGTTATACTTTTCCAGTAAAGCATAGAGATCGGCCCGATACTTTCCGGATAGTTTGGCTGCCTGGCTGACATTGCCTTTGCTGATTTTCATCAGTTCAACAAGATAGTTGTACTCAAAATCATGTTTGGATTCCCTGAATGATCGAAAGGCGCTTTCATCGGTTTTCTGGTTTGTTATCACCAGCATATCTTCATTAATCACGTCTTCTCTGGCCATTACGACTGCAAATTCGATAACATTTTCCAATTCCCGGACATTGCCGGGCCAGGAATGAACCATGAGCTTTTTCAGTGCCTGCGGCGTAATGTTTTTGATTTGTTTATTCATTTTCACCGCGCACTTTTCCAGAAAATGCCCAACCAGAAGAGGAATGTCCTCCCTACGTTCTCTCAAGGGTGGCATTCTGATGGGAATCACATGTATCCGGTAAAAAAGATCACTGCGGAAGCCGCCCTCCTCTACTTCTTTTTCTATATTCTTATTGGAGGCGGAAACAATGCGAATATCTACCTGGACTGATTTTTGAGCTCCAAGCGGATAAAACTCTTTTTCCTCAAGCGCTTTAAGAAGTTTACCCTGCATAGGCAAAGGAATCTCCGATACTTCATCCAGAAAAATCATGCCCTTGTCCGCCTGCAAGAAAAGACCCTTTTTATTGTTGACGGCTCCGGTGAAGGCACCTTTTTCAAAACCAAAAAGCTCGCTCTCGAGCAGGTTTTCCGGAATTGCCGCACAATTAAGGGAAACAAAAGGCTTGTCCTTCCTTTCACTCAACTGATGCAACGCACGGGCAATCATCCCTTTTCCTGTGCCGCTCTCGCCGCTGATAAATACATTGGAATTGGACTGGGCCGCCATAGCCGTTACATCGAATACCTGTTTCATTGCTTCACTGCAGCCGATTATATTTTGGATATTATGACTTTGATTGATAATACTTCTCAGTCTTTTGACCTCGCGGGAAAGGTTGGATTTCTCAATGCCGTTTTTAATCTGTAATATAAGTTCCCGGTGATCGAAGGGCTTGGTCAGATATATATAAGCTCCCTCTTTCATAGCCTCAACGGCACTTTCAATCGTTCCATAAGCAGTCAGGATGATGATCGGAAGATCTCGATTAATCTCATGAATGTTTTTCATAAGTTCAATTCCGCTGCCACCGGAAAATTTCATATCGAGAATGGCCAGTTCATATTCATTTTTCATCGCCAGATCTTTGGCGTGAGCAATATCAGATGCTGTTTCCACCTGATAGCCTTCAGATTCGAGTCTCATTTTCAATACTTTTAAAATATTTACATCATCATCCACAATAAGAAGTCTATTCATTACAGGCCTCACAACCTTATTATCATACCGCTCGCCGCTTTACTGTGCCGCTCAGGATTCTTTAAATTACAAATTCCCGTACACTAAATTTTTGAAACTGTAACTTAATAAATAATTTTTAAGGAAATGTTTTTTTCTTTTGCTTCAAGTTCATATCAACTTCTTTCATCAGCACTAACTTCTTTTCGATTTCTTCTATCTTTTGTTCGAGACTATCGATCTGTCTGCGTTGCGTGTTTACTTTATTATCTCTGGTTGAAATCTCATTGATCAGGGAAATCAATAATTCGCTGTCCCGCCTGTACCTGCTTTCCGGATAATTACTTACAACCCTCTGAAAACATTCCATAGCTTTTTTATAGTCTTTATTCTGATTTTGTGGTGAAACATAAATCATACCCATTTGAAAATGCACTTCATCGCCAACCCGGGGATGAAGTGCTGCAATTTGCTCGTATTTATTTGCAGCTTCCTGGAAATTTTCCTGACTCGTCCAATCTGCCGCCTGCTCAAAATCAGTCCTGGTAATCAATTCCTCATAAAAACGGAAGCACCCGGACAACAAAACAGGAGTTATTATGATACAGGCAAAGAAAAGGTAAATGTACTTCCTTCTCCTATCTTGCTTTTCACCCATATTTCCCCTCCATGTGCATTGACAATATGTCTGACGATTGCAAGCCCCAGACCGGTACCGCGAATGGCTCCTCTGCGATCGTCGACACGTTTGAATTTATCAAATACCTGCTGTAATCCATCTTCGGGAATACCCATACCGTTATCCTTTATGGATATTTCTACCGCATCTTTTGCACGGTTATGAACGGCAGAAACAGTAATCGTTCCTCTTTCCTGTGTATATTTCCAGGCATTACTTAATAAATTTTCCAGAACTTCTGCAATTCTTTCGATATCCATCCGCACGGCGGGAATGTTCGGCGATATTTCTTTAATAATGTTCATTTTTTTATTCCGGATCAGCGGGAAAAGCTTGACGATGCTTTTTTCTATCACAGCACCTATATCAGCGTGTTGGAAAGAAAAATACATGTCCCCCGCTTCCATACGGGAAAAGTCAAGTATCCGGTTGACTGATGATATCAGCCTTTCGCATTCCTCATTGATCACCTTGAATAATTCTTCCTGCTTCTCGGGAAGTCTGGAAAAGACACCCTGCTCGAGCATTAATGATGCTTCTTTGATGACCGTCAGAGGGGTGCGCAATTCATGAGACAAATGATTAATATAGTCAATCTTCATCTGGTCCAATTCTTTCAGACGATCACACATTACATTAAACGCATTCGCCAATTCCCTAATTTCGGGTGGAGCAGGTATTTTCAGTGCATCTCCGAATTTTCCGGAAGCAACTTCTTTTGTCTTTTCCCTTAACAACTTTATCGGGAAATTGATTTTTCGTGCATTAATATAAGTAATAAAAAAAACCAGAAAAACGACAATAATTCCCGAAATGACACTGACATTGAGAATCCGCGCCACCATATCTCTGGAGAGTTGTAACTTCCGGTCTCTTTCTTCCGTAGAAATTATCAATAAATTCCTCATTCTCCGATCAATATTTCCGGTAATTTCTTCCCTTTTGTTTATGTATGTCCGACGGATTTTTTCCGGCAGCTTCAGTCTGCCTCTGTTGAGCATTCGTTCTTTGAGCAGCGTACTATATTGATCGTATTTTTTTTCAACATCCGTTAAAAGATTACTTTGTGCCCCGGTATCGGTCAAACTCGACAGCTCCTTTATTTTTTGATGAAATTCATTTCTTATCTGACCGAACTGCAAGAGGTAGTCCGGATCTCCGGATATAATATATTTGTCATCGGCGGCGTTCATGCTGTATAAATCATCCAGAGCTGTTTCAATAATTTTTATAATACGCGAGTCACGTTTGATTACGGACTCGATGAGGCCGTTCAGATTATTCAGGCAAATAATAGTGTATATGCTGATAATACTGATAAGCAGGATAATCAGAAAATTGTTTATGATCAATCTGCTGAATATTGTAAATTTCAGAGTCCGGCCTCCTGATTATCTTAATTTCCCGGCAGTATAATCATTAAATAATTAAGGGATTGCCGAATATAATGCAAGCCCTTAATCACACCTGATTGGGGCGGCATGGTTTGAATTTTCCGAAATCCGATTGGAAAACAGCGGTTTGTCACATTATTTAATTGCCAAGAACAGAAAACATATATAAATTGTTCCTAACTATACGCTTATCTGAACAACGGCATAGAATGATGGCGCTTATCAAAAAATATTATCTGCCTGCTGCTCTATTCATATTGACGATAGCGGTCTCTTCCGTTTTTTCCATGCTTGGTGTGGATCCTCACCATCATGGAATAATGTTCAAACCGGCTCTTGACGTTGCCCACGGCCAAATGCTCTTTCGTGATACGTTCACCCAATATGGTGCCTTGACCACTTTGCTTCAGGCCTGGGCTTTGCAAATATTCGGCGACTATCTCGTCGTGATCCAAATAGAAACAGCTTTTTTCTATGCATTGATCTCTTTGTGCTTGTACTACCTTTGGCTGAACATTCTTCCCCAATGGTTGACCGTCGTAAGCGTTTTAATCTGGTTGCTTCTTGCTCCCTATTACTATTCTGCAATCATATTTCAACCATGGTCGTCTGTTCCGGCCTTGTTTTTCCAGCTTTTCTCATTGATTCTGGTTTTACGGGCTTTTGCCGAACAAAACCGAATAATGCTGATATTAGCCGGAAGCGTTGCAGTGCTTACTTTTTGGTGCCGCCAACCTGTTGGTGTCTTCCACTGTGCCTCAATATTATTATTTCTCGCTACCACTCCGCTCTTCAACGGGCAGCCATGGAAATCAGCAATGACCGATTGTGCTTTTTTCTTTTCAGGCATTGTCGCCGCATCAGTACCTTTTTTCATCTGGCTTGGGCTTAATGACGCTTTTCACGATATGTTCATTCAGTCAATCAAGGCAGCCTTCTTCATCGGAACGACAACATATCAGTCGTCATCACACAACTTATTTATTAACTTACTGATGGCACTTGCGGCCTATCAGGCCAGTATTTCTCATTTCGCAGCCCTGTGGTTTTTATTCCCGTTTGTTTGCTTATGTCTCTTAGCTATTGGATCTGTAATGAGATGGTGTAATCGCGATAGTATTAAAAAATATTTGCGTTTATACGGACTTCTTCTCATATCGCTTGCTTCCTGGATGCAGTATTACCCCGTTCCTTGTTTAAGGCATCTGTATTGGGCGGCAACTCCGATGATCGGTATTTTTTCTTACTGCGTATGGCAATTATCCAAATTCTGTATCGCCGAAAAGAAAGGCCTGCAAATTTTAATGGTTAGTTTGATATTAATTCTCGTATTTAAAAACGAAATAATAAATCATATTTACAATGGATCTGTTAAGATTTCCATTTTCAAAACAAAGATTGAAGAACCGCAAGTCCTGCGGGGAATGTATACAACCCCTGCCTGGGCAAAAAAATATAAAACCATCAGCGGCTCTCTTCAAAACAACCTGGCAAAAAACCCTAAAGCCCATCTGGTAAACATGACTCCGGACGCTTTGTATCTGACTTTTATCGGCCCTCAGAAAAATTTTCATCCTCTCTACATAACCTGGGAAAGCCATAATAATTTCATCTATCCCGATTACCTGAAGCGCAGGGATGAATTCATCAATAAAACCCGTCCCCTCCTGCTGAGTTACGAAGGGAAGGATATTCCTGGTTGGAGTTGCATAGATGTGTTTGATATCATCGACGAGCAGGAGCGATCACATATCCATGGTCGCAAACTTGCTTTATATCAGTTTACCAGCCGCAAGTAATTACCGAACTATTGTGAGTAGGGACGAAAGCACCCCCTCTTCATTCCGTATCCACAAAAAGAAAAAGGACTTACGGAACATCCGTAAATCCTTGTTTTTGCTGGTCGGGGCGGAGTGATTTGAACACTCGACATCCTGCTCCCAAAGCAGGCGCGCTACCAGGCTGCGCTACGCCCCGTATTTAAGTTAGAATCAACAACATGACAATAACTTGTTTTTCAGTTTGGCCAAAGCCTGACCGCGATGGCTCAATGTATTTTTAACAGCGGAAGGTAATTCGGCCGCAGTCATTTTCATCTCCGGCACCCAGAATATCGGATCGTAACCAAAACCGTTTGAACCTCGTTTTTCATCAATTATCTGACCCTGCCAATTTCCTGCGAAAGATTCAAAACTGCCATCCGCCCTATAGAGAACCAATACACACTGAAAGTAAGCTGTTCTTTTTTCAGGGGGAACATTTTTTAATTTGTCCAGGAGCTTCGCATTATTTTCGTCATCAGTCGCCTTTTCACCGGCATATCGCGAGGAGTAGATGCCTGGTTCTCCGTTTAAAACACTTACCGTCAATCCGGAATCATCGGCCAGTACGGTTTCTCCGGTAATACCGGAAATAATTTTGGCTTTTTTTAATGCGTTTTCCAAAAAGCTTTTCCCGTCTTCGACAATTTCCGGAATGCCGTCATAATCCGTTAAAGAAATCAATTCGACTTTTGTATCCGCGAGCATTGATTTGATTTCATTCAGTTTACCTTGATTTCTGGATGCAAAGACAATTTTCATGATCGCCAATCACCTATTACTTCTTTCTGTTTGGCGATTATTGTTTTAATGCCGTTTGCGGCCAGTTCGGTCATTTTATCCAATTGTCCTTTATTGAAGGGATGTTGTTCGGCAGTACCCTGAATTTCAATAAACAAACCGGAACCTGTCATTATAAAATTCATGTCAACTTCCGCCCGGGAATCTTCTTCGTAGGCCAGATCAATAATAACTTCATTAGCCACAATACCAACGCTGATTGCGGAGACATAATCATTAACGGGAATTTTCTCCAGGGTACCTTCCTGTTTCATTGCCTTGAACAAATCAATAAGCGCCACAAAACCACCGGTGATTGACGCCGTTCTCGTTCCCCCATCAGCCTGGATAACATCACAATCGATATAAATCGTTTTTTCACCGAAAGCCGTTAAATCCGTAACCGCCCGGAGCGATCTTCCGATCAGCCGCTGGATTTCGTGAGTCCGGCCTCCCAGACGGCCGTGTGTAACTTCCCGGGCTGTTCTCGTCTCCGTGGACATCGGCAGCATTGAATACTCGGCCGTCAACCAGCCCTTACCGGTATTTTTTAAAAACGGTGCTGTTTTATCATCCAGAGCGGCAGTACAAATAACTTTCGTATCGCCAAACTCAACAAGCACGGAAGCTGCGTTTTTCAGATAAGAATTGGTAATTTTAATGGGTCGAAGTTCATCCCATTTTCTGCCGAGGCTTCTCTTAATCACTTTTCACCTAAAAAAATGACTTAATGCTCCGGGCCAGAGCTTTGGCTATTTCCGTTTGACCGGCTGGAGAAAGCAATTTCTTTCGTTCTTCAGGATTTGTAACAAATCCTATCTCCACAACTACTGCGGGAATATCCATACCTTCCAGAACGGGCGTTTCCGCTTCCCTTAACCCCCGCCCTTTGCGCGGGAACAGAGTATCCAGATTTTTTTGCACAAGTTGAGCGATTTTTCTGGAATCTTTGAGATATTTATCTCTTGTCTCTTTTACTCCGCTTTTTACCTGTTTTTTTTGATCCGCTAAATTACGAAACCCCGGATAATAAATTTCAAATCCGGAAGCGCCCTTACTGAAACCGCCATTGACGTGCAGGCTTAAAAGTAAATCCGGCTTGCCTTGAGAAATGATTTTCCGGCGATCTTCGAGACTGATTGTTTTATCGGAGTCACGCGTCAGCATAATTTCCCAATTGCCGTTTTTCGCCAGTTCTTTTTGCAACAAAAGTGCAATAGCCAGGGTGATATCTTTTTCTCCGGTTTTATCGTCAATTTTTACACCGGAGTCCTGACCTCCGTGCGCCGGATCAATGACCACCAGAGGCTTCTTTTCCGCAGCCGGCAAATCCGGCACTCCCCAGATAATGGGGAAAATAACCAGCAGTAATATCAGAATAAAAAATTTTCCTGTTCTATAAAACATCTCTTCACCTGATTTATATTTGCGCCTGCTTATAAGCAAAGTACCCGTGTTTGTCAACATCCAAATGATTATAATCATTAATTTTCAGGATTTGCGTATTCTTTCGATGGATTTGACTGACTTCAGTTGTTTAATGGCCGAAAGTATTTGATTAAGCTGCTTTAAGTCATTTACATCTATCATAAAATTGCAGGTAGCAATCATATCAATTGTTTCCACCTGAGCATAACTGATGTTTACATCAAACGATGAGATTGTTGAACTGATCTCGGTTAGAATACCTTTGCGGTCGTCACTGACGATTTTGATATGAACGGGATATGCATGCTTCTCCCGGACATTCCAGTCAATATCCACAATCCGGTCGATATCAAGGTTTTTGATATGCGGACAATTCCGCGTATGTACGGTAATGCCGCGGCCGCGTGATATATATCCTGCTATATCATCGCCGGGAATAGGATTACAACACTTGGCGAATTTAACCATTACATCATCAATCCCGGTTAAGGATATACCAAGCGATGGCACAGATTCCGGCTTTTTCTTAACTTTTTCGAGAACCGGTACCGGAGTTTTAGACGTATCTTCAACCAGAAAATGATTGACAACTTGCTTGGGTGAAATACGGCCATAACCTACCTGGGATACCAGATCATCGAGCGAGTTTACACCGTATTCAACGAATATTTTTTTGATTTCTTCCGCTTTAACCAAATTAGTAAATTTCAAACCGTGTCTTTTAAATTCCTTATCCAGCAAATCACGCCCCAGGGCAAGAGAGCTTTTCTTTTTTTCCAGATTAATCCAGTTTTTTATCTTGGAAATGGCCCGGGTTGTTACAACATATTTCAGCCAATCCTTACTGGGATGGTGTCCAATTTGCGTTATGATCTCCACCCTGTCTCCGTTTTGCAGTGCGTATTTTAAAGGAACAATGTTGCGGTTAACCTTGGCGCCGATACATTGATTACCGACATCCGAATGAATACTGTAGGCAAAATCAATCGGTGTTGCCCCTTTGGGAAAGGCCCTCACATCTCCATTGGGAGTAAATACGTAGACTTCTTCCGGAAACAGCGCGAGCTTTAAATTGGACATAAACTCCCGCGGATCTTTTATTTCCTGCTGCACTTCCAGTGTTTCGCGGAGTTTCTTTATTTGTGTATCTTCGTCATGCTCGAAGGTTCGGCCTTCTTTATATTTCCAGTGAGCGGCAATGCCTTTTTCCGCCCACTCGTGCATTGCTTTTGTCCGGATCTGAATTTCCAGCCGCTCCCCATAGGGCCCGATGACCGTAGTATGTAAAGACTGATAATTGTTGGCTTTGGGCATGGCGATGTAGTCTTTGAATCTTCCCGGAACCGGCTTCCATAGGGCGTGGACGGAACTCAACACCTCATAACAGGTTTTTACATTATCGGAATCCAGAATCAGGCGGAAGGCAATGAGATCATATACTTCATCAAAGTTGATATGTTGTTCCTGCATTTTTTTAAAGATGCTGTAAAAATGTTTGGCCCGTCCTTCCACTTCCCCCTTAATGGATAGCTTCTCCAGTTCTCTTATAATAACGTTTTTTACTTCGTCGGTATAACGGTCGCGTGATTGCTTGGTCTTAACAATGCGCCGCGACAGATCGCTGTATTCTTCCGGATATAAATATTTAAAGGCAAGATCTTCCAGCACCATTTTCATCCAGTTGATACCCAGGCGGTTGGCAAGCGGTGCGTATATTTCCATAGTTTCTTTGGCGATATAAATCCTTCTGTCCGGCGGGTGATATTGCAGAGTGCGCATATTATGAATACGGTCCGCCAGCCGCACTAATAAAATACGAATATCGGCGGACATAGCCAATATCATTTTACGAAAATTTTCCGCCAACCTCTCTTCCTGAGAACCGAAAGAAATACGGCTCAGCTTTGTCAAGCCGCCGACCAGGAAGGCTACATCTTTACCGAATTCTTTTTCTACCTGTTCCTGAGTGGTCAGAGTGTCTTCCACCGTATCATGCAGTAAACCGCTGATAATGGTTGCGGCATCCAGTTTCATGTCGACAAGAATGCCCGCAACTTCCATGGGATGAGTAAGATATGGTTCTCCGGAAAGCCTTACCTGCCCCTGATGTACGGTTGCCGAATAGATATAGGCTTTTTCGATCATTTCCAGTTCTTTGGCGGGCAGATAAGATTGGGCTTTATCGAGAATGTCAGTAATTCGTAACATGAAATTTCCCAGACGATCTAAACTTACGTTTGTTTACCCGCAACCGGGTTTATACTCCCGGCAATGCTTTTTTCGATTGCGGATACTATATTCTGAAGAGGGTGAATTGTCGTTTTTCCTGATTTTCTCTCTTTTAATTCTACGTTCCCGCCCGCAAGGTTTTTTTGACCAACGGTGATGCGTAGCGGAATTCCGATGAGATCGGCATCTTTGAACTTTACCCCCGCCCTTTCATCGCGGTCATCGAGAATAACCTCGACGCCACGGAACAGCAAACCTTTATAAATTTTTTCGGCTGCCTGCAAAACCTGTCCTTCATTCACGTTCACCGGCGTAATTATGACCTGATAGGGAGCAAGCGGCATGGGCCAGATTATTCCGTTTTCATCATTATTCTGTTCAATGCAGGCGGCCACGGTTCTGCCGACACCTATTCCATAGCAACCCATGATCATTATCTTTTCCTGGCCGTCGCGATCGAGATATACGGCTTTCAAAGCTTTGCTGTATTTTGTTCCCAGTTTGAAAACATGGCCGACTTCAATACCACGGACAAATTGAATGCCGCCACCGCAACGCGGGCAGGTATCATTTTTCTCAATTACGCGTAAATCCGCAAAAGATTCGACATTAAAATCGCGGCCGATATTGACGTTTTTCAGATGATAATCTTCTTTATTGGCGCCGGTGACAAAATTGACCATGTTCATTACGGAATAATCGGCAATGATCCGGGTCTTTATTTTTACCGCTCCGGCAAATCCACGCGGAGCACCGGTAGCATGCAGAATCATGTCATCCTCGGCAAGGGTGAGTTCATTTATCCCCAGATAATTTTTTACCTTAATCTCGTTTACTTCCTGATCGCCGCGAATCAGTATGGCACAGGGCTTGCCGTCGGCGTTAAAGATCAGCGTCTTGACGATATCCCGCGGTGTCACTTTTAAGAAAGCACTGACTTCTTCGATCGTCCGCACGTTCGGGGTATGGACACTCTCCAGAGGCAATTTGTCTTTTTCTCCTGTTTCCTTTTTCTCCGGCCGGGCGATTTCAGCTTTTTCCAGGTTGGCGGCATAATTACATTTTTCGCAAACAATCATGGCATCTTCACCGGATTCCGCCATAACCATAAATTCATGGGAATACTTCCCGCCGATACTGCCGGAATCGGCTTCCACCGGCCGGAATTTCAAACCACACCGCTCAAAAATACTAGTATAGGCGGCAAACATCTTTTCATAACTTACCTCCGCTCCCGCCTCATCGGCATCAAAGCTATAGGCATCTTTCATTCCGAATTCGCGACAGCGCATCACACCGAAACGGGGACGGACTTCATCACGGAATTTGGTCTGAATCTGATAAAGATTACGGGGCAACTGGCGGTACGTCTTGATATCGTTGCGCACCAGATCGGTTATCACTTCTTCATGGGTCGGTCCCAGGCAATATTCACGGTCATGACGGTCACGCAGTCTTAATAATTCCTTGCCGTAATATTCCCAACGTCCCGATTCCTGCCAAAGCTCGGCAGGCTGCACCATGGGCAGAAAAACTTCCTGCGCTCCGGCCCTATTCATTTCTTCGCGTATAATCTGTTCTACCTTACGGATAACCCGATAACCCAGAGGCAGATATGAATAAATGCCGCTGGTTAATTTTCGAATCAGACCCGCCCGGATCATCAACTGATGGCTAATTATTTCGGCATCGGAAGGAACTTCTCTCCCGGTGGGAAGAAACATCTCTGAATAACGCATTACTCCTCCTTTTTCTCTGCAAGCATATTATCAATTTCCTCGAGCAGAACCGGAATAAATTCGTTTTCTGCAATTCTTTTTGAGGCAACTCCTTTTTGGAAAAGCATACCGAACCCCCTGCCGCCGGCAATACCGATATCGGCATCGGCGGCCTCGCCCGGACCGTTGACTACACAACCCATGAGCGCCACTTTCACATATTCTTTCCTTCCGGCCAGAGCCTTTTCCATCCTTTCCGTTAACCCTAAAAGATCTATCTGACAGCGACCGCAGGTGGGGCAGGAAACGATTTCCGGTCCGACTTTTCTTATTTTCAACGAACGTAGAATTCCGTAGGCGACAGGGATTTCCAGCAGAGGATCACCGGTTACGGATACTCTGATGGTGTCACCGATTCCCTGATAGAGCAAGGTTCCAATGCCCAGAGATGATTTGACGGCCGCGGAAACCAGTGTTCCCGCCTCCGTCACACCCAGATGCAATGGATAATCGGTTTTCTCTGAAATTTTCTTATAGGCTTCAATCATAACCGGCACATCTGATGATTTCAAAGACAACTTCAGATTGCCGAAATCTTCAGCTTCAAAAATCTCAATATTCTTTAACGCACTAGCTACTATAGCGTCCGCCGTCACCCCTCCGTACTCAAGTATTACATCCTTCTGCAGGGAGCCGGCATTAACCCCGAGGCGAATTACTACTTCCCGTTCTTTGGCTGTTTTAATTATCTCCCGAATCTTCTCCGGAGCAATATTGCCCGGATTAATCCTGATGGCGGCAACGCCATGTTTCATTGCCTCTATCGCCAGCTGAGAATGGAAATGAATATCGGCAACAAGAGGAAGCTTGATTCTTTTTTTAATTTCCGCAACGGCATCTGCCGCTTCCTGATCCGGTACGGCAATGCGGATAATTTCACAACCGGCATCAGAAAGCGCATTTATCTGGGCAACCGTGGCTTTGATATCACATGTGTTTGTGTTCGTCATGGATTGAACGGTGATGGGAGAATCGCCTCCTACAGGAACTCCGCCCAGATATATTTTTCTTGTCTTCTTCCTTTTTATTGGAGAAAAATCATCCATATTTTTCAGCTTTCATCAATTATTTTTGCTGAAATTTATAACACGACGCCTTTTCTCTGGCAACGGATAATTTGGGGATCAGCAGATTTTAAAAATCAGGAATAAAGCAATCGGTATTTTTTATTTGCCCTGCCAGCAGTAAAGGCATAATTGATCTGCCGGAAGACCTATTGCGGTAATCATATCTTCAATTTCCAGATACTTCAGGGAGGTAATATTCAGATCGCGCCGGATCCAGTCAATCATCTTGGTATGTTTTACCGAAGATCGATCGAGGTATTCTTCCAAGTTGTCGAGATCCTTCCCTTCCATGATTCTTATTGCTTTGCGGCAAGCCAGTTCCGCCGATGATCTGGTGGAAGACGCATAGATGCAGGGGAACATTAACGGAGGACAGGCGGGACGAATATGGATTTCACGCGCTCCGTTATCCCACAATTTTTTTATTGTGTAATTCTTGAGCTGCGTGCCCCTTACGATGGAATCGTCACAAATTATCATGCGGTTGCCGTTAATCACATCATGAACCGCACTTAACTTCATTGTAGCCACAAGATCCCTTATTTCCTGGGAAGGTGGCGTATAACTGCGTCCGTAACCCGGAGTATATTTAATCAAAGGGCGGCGGAAAGGTATTCCTGATTCCATGGCATAGCCTATCGCGTGCCCTACTCCAGAATCGGGGATACCGGCGACAAAGTCGGCATCCACATTATCCCGCCGGGCCAGATAACGTCCGCAACGCTCGCGGGTGTTTTCCACGCTGATTCCTTCGTAACTAGATGAAGGATAACCCGTATAAATCCACAAAAACGAACATATCTTTTTCGTGCTGCCTTCCGGTTTCATTTCTTTGATCCCTTCCGGAGAAATAAGGGTAATCTCCCCGGGACCAAGAAACTTGACCAATTCATATCCCAGATTTTCGAAAGAACTGGCTTCGGTTGCTACAATATAGGATTTTTCATTTCGATTTCTCTTCTTACCGATAGCCAGAGGAAAGCGGCCAAACTTATCACGAGCTGCATAAATACCGTCCCTGGTTAAAACCAGGGCACAAATTGACCCTTCAATGGCACCACGCATGGAGGCGATTCCTTCGACAATATTATCTCCCCGGTTAATCAGACGGGCAACGATTTCCACATTGTTGACACCACCGCCGGCCATTTCACTGAAGGATACGCCTTCATTAAGGAGTTCACCGGTTAATTTATCTTTATTGCTGATGAGCCCGGTGGCGACAACAGCATAAGCACCGAATTTGGAACGAATAATTAAAGGCTGCGGTGACTCATCATCAATTGCTCCGATTCCGAAACAGCCTTCCATTTTCCTGAAATCATCGATAAATCGCGATTTGAACTGGGCTTGAGAAATACTATGAATGGCATTGTGGAACCCTTTGGCCCCTAACACCGCCATACCGCCGTTTTCCGTTCCCAGATGTGAGTGATAATCGGTCCCGTAAAAGAGCGTCTGAACACAATTTTCCTGTGATACTACTCCGAATATGCCTCCCATTGGTTTACCTTCCTCTTAATCTAGTTTCGCTACGGCGGCTTTTACGCGTTTCAAGCCTTCTTCAATATTCTTCATCGATGTGGCATAAGAAAGGCGGATATGGTCATCACTGCCGAAGGCTGCGCCGGGAACAATGGCAACGTTCACCTCATCCAAAAGATAATCAATCAGTTCTGCGGAATTGGTTATTTTTTTACCCTTAAACGAACGGCCGTAAATTCCGGAAACATTCGGAAATACATAAAAAGCACCTTCCGGAGAAAGACATTTTATATCCGGAATATCGTTGAGCATCTGTACAATAACGTCTCTTCTTTTCCGGAACTCGGAAACCATTTTACCAACTACGGCCTGATCACCGTTTAATGCTTCCACTGCGGCTTTTTGAGAAATAGAAGTAGGATTGGATGTATTCTGACTTTGAATCTTATTAACAGCGGCAATCACCTGCTCCGGCCCGGCGGCATAACCAATACGCCAGCCGGTCATGGCATATGCTTTGGAAACGCCGTTTACGACTATTGTTTTATCTTTTATTCTTGGTTCCGCCGTTGCAATATTGGCAAACGGAAAATCTGCATAAATTATTTTTTCATAAATATCGTCGGAAATAACAAGTATTGCCGTATCGAGAAGAACAGCCGCGAGCTCTTTTAATTCAGCCGGGGAATAAGCCGCTCCGGTCGGATTGGACGGGCTGTTGATCACAACCGCACGGGTGCGTCCTGTTATTGCCGCTTTAAGCTCGGCCGGTTTCATTTTAAAACCGTCCGCCTCAGAAGTATTGACAATAACCGGCCGGCCGCCGGCCAGCACGACAATATCAGGATAGGAAACCCAGTAAGGGGCGGGAATAATAACTTCATCACCTTCTTCAAAAAGAGCCTGGGCCAAATTGTACAGGGTATGCTTTGCCCCGCAGGAAACCACAACCTGGGAACGTTTATATTCCAGTGCATTATCACGCTTTAACTTGGCAATAACGGCTTCTTTCAATTCATCCGTACCACCCACCGGCGTGTATTTGGTGAAACCGGTTTCGATGGCACGAATCGCCGCACCCTTAATATTGATCGGAGTGTCAAAATCCGGCTCTCCGGCACCAAAACCAATCACATCACGTCCTTCCGCCCTTAAGGCATTGGCTTTGGCAGTAATGGCCAAAGTTTCCGACGGTTTAATTTTTGCTACTCTTGCCGCTAACTTCACAAGCTACCTCCTGTCAGCATTAAATTTTTCCAGCAGTTTTTGGTGGACATTATCCGGAACCAGTCCTTTTACCGAACCGCCGATGCTCACCACCTGTTTAATGAGCTGCGAACCCGTATAGAACCACTTAAAGCCGCTCATGAGGAACACTGTTTCAATATCTCTGGCCTGCCGGCGATTCATAAGAGCCATCTGGAATTCGTATTCAAAATCAGACAGTGCCCGCATTCCCCGTAAAATTATATTGGTATTTGTTTTTTTTAAATAATCAACAAGGAGCCCCGCATGGCTGTCCGCTTTTACCCCTTCTATAGAGCCGATGGCTTCATCTATCATGGAAACGCGTTCTTCCACTGTAAACAAAGAAGCTTTATTGGGATTATAGGCCACAAGAACGATGATTTCATCAAACACCCGAATTCCTCTTTTGATAATATCCAGATGGCCATTGGTTATCGGGTCAAATGACCCGGGGTAAACTGCAACTCTGCTCACAAATTTATCTTTCATCACGAACACTCCATTTTCAGAAAAGTCAGAACATTGTCACCGTACTTTCGCTGATCTTCAAGAATAGTTTTTTCATCCAGGAGCAAAACCACATCTTCTCTTGCCGGATGTTGAATAATAATTACCGATTCCTCCGCCCAGACTGGATTATTCTTCAACAGCACGATGGTTTTTTCCACTAATCCCCGGCCATAGGGCGGATCGGCAAAAATAAAGTCAAACTCATATTTGTTTTTAAAAAGATCACCAAGACCATCACCAACATTCCGGGTGATAACCCGGCATTCTTTATTCAGGCCGCAAGCGGCAATATTATTTTGAAGAGATAAAGCAATTCTCCTGTTACCTTCAATTAACACAACTTCTTTTGCACCGCGGCTTGCCGCTTCTATTCCCACGCTCCCGGAACCGGCAAACAAATCGAGAAATGACTTACCTTCCAATGAACCGAGTAAATTAAAAAGGGTCTCCCGTAAAAAATCGGACGTCGGTCTTTCTTTCGACGTTGAGGGAAACTTAAGTATCCTTCCTTTGGCTTTGCCTCCAATAATTCTCATAGTCCGGACATAATTATACAGACGCTTTGCTGATCGTTTCCCGAGGTCTGTTATTCCTGTTTGTTTTTTTTCTTTTCTTTGGTTTTTTGAGCCACCTGCCGGCCGCATTTCGCCACCCACCAGATAGGCCCGGAAATCGCATAACCGACCATCAGTACAAAAATCACAACTTCAGGAACCGCTACGATAACAATTAACAACACCACCAGGAGAAAAAAAGACATGAAGGGCTTGCGCGCGAAAATCTTCATATCCTTTCCGCTGTAATATTTGATATTGCTGACCATCAAAAGGGAAAGAACAATAACAAAGGACAGCATATAGGGATTATGAAACTTCCCTTCTACGCCGGCATAGTCAAAAAAAAGCACCGTTGTGGCGACCACCGAAGCGGCAGCGGGAATAGGCAGGCCGTTAAATACTTTGCTTTCAATAATTCCAATTTGAATATTATACCGGGCTAATCGAAGCGCTCCACAAACGACAAACATAAATGCGGCAATCCAGCCCCACTTTCCGTAAAAGAACATCGCCCAGTTATAGGCTAAAAGAGAAGGCGCAACGCCAAAAGCAACTAAATCGGAAAGCGAATCGTATTCGGCGCCGAATTTACTCGTGGTATTGGTAATACGGGCAATCCTGCCATCCAGGCCATCCAGGACAAGAGAAGCTAAAATAGCCACGGCGGCAATAATAAATTTTTCCTGAAGAGAAGCAATAACAGAGTAGAAACCGGCGAAGAGAGATGCCGTAGTAAAAAGATTCGGTAAAACATAAATGCCTTTTCTGATGCGCAGTTTTTTGAGAGGAGTATCTTTATTCATGATTTCTTCTTTAAAAAGTCGTTTATTCGGAATCAGGATAAATAACCCAGTGGCGTCTCGCCTGCCCTGACCTTCTCACCGATTTTTACGTTAATGCGCGATTCGGGAGGTAAATAAACATCTACCCGTGAACCGAAGCGAATCAAACCAAATCTTTCGCCTTTTTTAACCGAATTTCCCGTTTCCACCCAGCAGACTATCCGGCGTGCGATGAGACCGGCAATTTGTACTACCCATACCGGTGAGCCGTTTTCCGGTGAAATCAGAATTTCGTTGCGTTCGTTATCCAGCGATGCTTTGTCCAGATTGGCCGAAAAAAATTTCCCTTTGTGATAATTTATTGCTGCAATTTTTCCGCCGACGGGAGCACGGTTAACATGAACATTGAAAACATTCATGAAAATACTGATTTTTTTGAATTTTCCGGTAATGGTGCCTGCCATATCCACATCTTCCACCTTGATTATTTTACCATCAGCGGGAGAAATAACAACCTTTTCTTCCTCTGCAAAAGACCTCTCCGGATTGCGGAAAAACCAGATAATAAAAAATGAGACCAGGACAACCGGAATAAACAGCCAATAGATACCCAAGAAGGCGAGGAAAACAGCAATAACAAGGGAAAAGATGATAAAAGGATAACCTTCCTGAGCAATGATACTGTCATGTTTCATAAAGTCTTTTTTCCCTCGGCAGGCCAGATGCTTTTAACAGCTCGCTTTGAACCTCCCCATAACGACCCCGCAGGTATATTTTCTAATGCAGCGGTAAGGCCCGGTAACGCAATCAATAAATAGATGCGGCTTGATATTTATGAAGGTTTTGTTGATATATTAAATGAATGCGCTTGTCAACGAATCTTTGAACCGAATAACCCGCTTCAAGGTTGCGTCGCAAAACTGTCCATGGTATTGCCGAGCCTGATTTTCCTGGAATGGTGATAAGAGGTGGAATTCTTTTCTTTAGCAATTCGCCTTTATTCAGTATAATGTTTTTGATTTTCCAAGAAGTAAAATGAGTAGAGTATTTTCAATAATATTGTTTTTCAGCGTTGGTTCATTTTTCAAAGGCCGATAAGCTATGCCTAAAATTCAATATTCTTTTATCTGGGGTGTTTTCGTCACAATTATTTTCATCACTCTGCTGATCATTCGTCTGGAAATTGTTCCGGAAAACAGGGAGCAGACAACCATTGTACCTGTGGCAGCAGACAGGCGTCCTGCCGATACCTGGATGAATATTTATCAAAACGACAAAAAAATCGGCTTTGTTCACCGGACTTTTACCAGAATGGACAAAGGTTTTCATTTTGCCGAAGAAGCGTTTATGCAAATTAATGCGCTGGGAGTGATTCAAGCACTCACTATCCTTACCGAAGGAGACCTTAATTACGATATGACCATCTCTTCCTTTAATTTCAATCTGACCTCCGGTATTTTTCGCTTCAATGCTCATGGTTCTATTGTCAAAAACAAGCTGATTATCTTTACCGGCTTGCCCGGCAGCCAGGAAAAAAGTGAAATTCCGGTCGGGGAAATACCCCATATGAGCGGTGGTGTTTACGACGCGGCATTTGCCGCGAAACTGGAAAAGGATACGACCGGCAATTTCAGCATTTTTGACCCCTCCACCCTGGCTATGCGGCAGGTTAAAGTCACCCGGAACGCCGATGAAATAATTCCGGTTATGGGAAAACGAACTCTCACGCAAAAATACTGTGCTGATTTTATGGGCGCCCGAAACTGTGCCTGGCTCAACAAAAACGGAGAGACTCTGAAGGAAACCGGCATGCTGGGTCTTTCTCTGGAAAAAGTAAGCCCCGAAGAGGCCCGGAAAGAAACAGCAAAAGACGGCATTATTGATTTTACGCAGGCAGCATCAATACCTGCTAATGTTGCAATTCAGGAACCGGTAAAATTAACCGGGATCAAATTGAAAATCACCGGTATCGGCCATATGTTTTTCTATGTCAACGGCGGCCGGCAGCATCTCCGGAAAGATGTTTTAACAATCACCCGAGAAACCCCTTCCCCGTCGCAACGATCAGCCGACAAGCTGCCGCCGGAGCTTGCCGTTTTCCTCAAAGCCACTCCTCTGATACAGGCGGGTGATCCGGCAATGAAAGAACAAGTGGATAATATTGTAAAGCCCGGCGACCCGCCCGAACAAAAAATAAGCAAAATCGTCAACTGGGTATATCGCCACATCGAAAAGAAGCCATCACTATCCGTACCCAATGCCCTGGAAGTATTAAAAAATAAAACGGGTGACTGTAACGAACATGCCGTTCTTGTCGCTGCCTTATTGAGAACAGCCGGAATTCCCGCCCAAATAGAAACAGGACTGGTATATTTGCGCGGCAGGTTTTATTATCATGCCTGGAACATTGCTTATGCGGACAGCTGGCTTACCGCCGATGCCGTTTTTAATCAGGTACCTGCCGACGTCACTCATATCCGGCTGATCCGCGGCGAGAGCGATAAGCAACTGGATTTAATCGGTGTTATGGGTAAAATAAAAATTGATGTTCTGGAGCAGACAAAGTGATTCAATTACAGGAATTAACAAAAGATTACGGAACGACCATTGCCGTCAATAAACTCAATCTGAATGTGTCCGCCGGTGAAATATATGGATTTATCGGCCCCAACGGCGCCGGTAAAACTACAACTATTCGCATGATGGGCGGTATTCTTGCCCCTACATCCGGAAAAATATTAATCGGCGGCTGGGATATGTCCAAAGATCCGGTAATGGCTAAAAAAATAATCGGCTTTGTGCCGGACAGGCCGTTTCTTTATGAAAAGCTGACCGGCCTGGAGTTCATGCAATTTTCGGCTGATTTATACGATGTGAGCCCGGAGTCTTTTCCTCCTAAAGCAGAACAACTGCTCAGGCAATTTGCCTTGTGGGACTGGGCCAACGAAATAATCGAAGCTTATTCGCACGGCATGAAACAAAGGCTCATCATCGCTTCCGCCCTGCTTCACGATCCGCAAATATTGATTATTGATGAGCCGATGGTCGGCCTTGATCCCATGGCCGTACACATGGTGAAAGATATTTTTCAGGAACTGGCTTCAAAAAAAATAACCATCTTTATTTCCACTCACACCTTGAGCATAGCGGAGGACCTGTGCCATAGAATCGGCGTAATTCATCAGGGCACGCTTCTGGCTCAGGGCAACGTCAGTGAACTGCAGAGCATAGCGAAACTTGGCGAGGCCAGGCTCGAAGAAGTATTCCTTACAATAATTAAGGAAAATACTTTCTTATGAAAACAATTATTGCACTGCTGAAGCCACGTTTGCTTTCCTCTTTGAATAATTTTCGACCGGACAATAAAAAAAATATCTGGATAAGAATATTTATCTTCGGTGCAATCGGTCTTTTCTTCTGGGCCGGTACATTTTTTGCGTGCTGGCGTGTTTTGCTTTATTTTCAGAGTGTACAGGACTTCGGCAATATTCTGGCCTTGAAACTTCTTACCATGGTGGTCATGACTTTCTTCGCTTTATTGATCTTCAGCAACATCATCAACTGTCTTTCTCACTTCTATCTGAGTCTGGATTTACAGATTTTACATTCTCTGCCCGTTTCTGCGCGGGATATTTTTTTCTCCCGCTGGCTCGCCAGTACCTTCGACAGTTCCTGGATGGTTGTCCTCTTCAGCCTACCCGTATTTCTGTCTTACGGAATCATTTACAAAGCCGGTATCTTTTTTTATGGAGTTGTTTTACTGGCAGTTATTTTCCTGGCACTGATCACTTCAGCTATGAGCGGGATCCTCGTATTGTTCGGCGCAAAAATTCTGCCGGCGGGACGTATCCGGACAATTATAATCATCGTCGGCTTCATACTGATTCTGAGTCTTGTGATGGTTTTGCGTCTGACCCGGCCGGAACAATTGGTCAACCCGGACAGCTTTGCTTCCGCCGTACTTTATTTAAATTCCATGCAGGCACCAGCCTCGCCGCTTTTCCCCACGACCTGGATCACCGACGCAATCAAGGAAGCTCTTTTCGGAAATTTTCAAAGCTCGCTTTTTAATCTTGCTCTCACCGGAAGCTGTGCTTGCATGCTTATTTTTTTTGCCGATATAATTTCACAAAGAGCTTACTTCAAGGGTTTTTCCAAGTCCCAGACAACCCCCGAACGTCTTTTCAGAGCGGCAAAAAGAAGATTCTTTCACTGGGAAAATCTATTGCTTTTTCTCCCCCGGACGGCCAAGGCTTTTGCCGTAAAAGAAATTCGGACATTTTTCCGCAATTCGACGCAATGGCCGCAACTTTTTCTAATGGGTGCCTTAATAATTATTTATCTTTACAACTTTTCCGTTTTACCTTTGGATAAATCACCGATAAAAACAGTCTACCTCCAGAATTTATTTTCCTTCCTGAATATGGGGCTCGCTTCCTTTGTGCTTTCGGCAATTGCCGCCCGTTTTGTTTTTCCGACCGTAAGTACGGAAGGCGCAGCTTTCTGGATCATTCAGGCAGCACCGGTATCTCTCAAAACTTTTCTCCGGATCAAGTTTTTTGTCTATTATTTCCCGTTACTAATCATGGCGGAACTACTTATTATCGTATCAAACCTGCTTTTGCAGGTTTCCTCTTTCATGATGATTCTGTCCGCCGCAACCATGTTCTTTCTTGTTCCGGCTATTGTAGCCATGGGAGTGGGCCTGGGCGCCGTTTATCCTGATTTCAAATCGGAAAATCCGGCACAGGCGGCAACAAGTTTCGGCGGTCTGATTTATATGATTCTCTGCTTCACCCTGATTGCCGTTGTGATAATTCTGGAAGCTGGACCCGTTTACTATATTTTTATGACCGGCATACGCAATCAAGTTTTGACAAACTGGCAGATCGCCTGGCTTACAGGATCCTTTATTATCGCACTTCTTCTCTGTTTTCTGGCAATTGTTTATCCCCTGCGTCTGGGTGAAAAAAGTCTGAAAATAAGATAAGCGGGTCTATACTTTTAAAATGATTTCACCACCGAATAAAGAGTCGGGGGAATTTCGATGTTTTTTTATTCTTTACCGATCTCAACATACTGCAAATACGGCATTTATGTCTTTTGCCTTGCGGATCCGGAGCTAAAATTGTCTTGCTTTTACCGGCGGGATGAGTTAAACAAGCGCGCATTCAAATTCAGCTGTTTATCGTGAAATTATTGAGATATTGAAAGGAGTTTTCATGGCAAAGTATGAATCCAAGTCTCTGAGAAATATTGCAATAGTCGGCCACGGCGGCACAGGAAAAACCTCCCTTTGTGAATCCTTACTATTTGTTTCCGGAAAAAGCGAACGGTTGGGCAAGGTCGATGACGCAACTTCCATAATGGACTATGAGCCGGAAGAACAAAAACGGCGTATTTCCATAAGTTCAGCAGTAAATTTTGTCGAGTGGAATAAGCATAAAATAAATATTATTGATACACCGGGTGATTCTAATTTTGCTTTTGATATAAAATGCTCACTGAGTGTTGTAGATAACGCAGTCGTTGTTATTGATGCCGTGGGCGGTGTGGAATTTCAAACTCAAAAAGTCTGGGAATTTGCAGATGAATTTAATCTTCCCCGGGCAATTTTCATCAACCGAATGGACCGTGAACGTGCGGACTTCAACAAGGTACTGGAAAGCATTAAAACAAAGTTAAAGAAAAAAGCCACTCCCGTCTGTCTGCCCGTCGGGGCGGAAGATAAATTTAAAGGCATTATCGATCTTGTCGCCATGAAAGCCTATACTTTCACCGATAATAAAGGCATCGGCAAAGCAGCCGATATTCCCGCGGAATTAATGGACGAAGCAAGTCTGATGCGCAGTTCGATGGTGGAAGATATTGCGGAAGCCGATGACGAATTGATGAATAAATATCTGGAAGCCGGAGAACTTTCCGCAGAAGAATTGCAGGCTGGATTGAAAAAAGGAGTTGCTTCCGGCAGTCTGATACCGATCGTCTGCGGTTCGGCAATAAAAGGTATTGGAATTTCCTTATTGCTCGATATTATTATCGGTTCTTTCGCCTCACCGACAGACCGCGGTGCAATTAAAGGTAAAAAACCGCAAACAAACGATGTTGAAGAGAGAAAGCCATCGGAAGATGCTCCATTTTCAGCCATTGTTTTTAAAACCATAGCCGATCCTTATGCCGGGAGACTGACCTTATTCCGTGTATATTCCGGAAAGCTTGCGCCTGACTCCGGAGTTTATAATTCCACCAAAAAAATCACGGAAAAATTCGGCCATATCTTCTTTCTGGAGGGGAAAAATCAAAAACAGGCCGATGGGCTGATTCCCGGTGATATAGCCGGTGTGGCCAAACTCAAGGAAACGGTCACGGGCGATACCCTGTGTTTCGAAAAAGCCCCGATAATATTCAGCAAGGTTGATATCCCGCATCCGATTATGTCTTTTGCCATAGAACCTAAAACACGTGGTGATGAAGATAAAATAGCTTCCTCTATCCATCGTTTGACGGAAGAAGACCCGACAATTGTTTTCTCCCGCAATGTTGAGACCAAGGAAATGATTCTTTCCGGTATGGGGCAGGTGCACATCGAAGTAAATATTGAAAAAATGAGAAGAAAATTCGGTGTGGAAGTCAATCTGAATACGCCGAAAGTTCCCTACAAGGAAACCATCAAGGGAAAAACCAACGTTCAGGGCAAATATAAGAAACAGTCCGGCGGACGCGGTCAGTTCGGCGATTGCTGGATTGACATCGAACCTCTGCCCCGCGGCGGCGGTTTCATATTCGAGGACAAAATCGTCGGCGGCGTTATTCCGGGACAATATCGTCCGGCGGTAGAAAAAGGCATTGTCGAAGCAGCGGCCAAAGGCGTCATCGCCGGTTATCCGGTAGTGGATTTCAAGGTAGCCTTGACATTCGGTTCCTATCATACGGTAGATTCTTCGGAAATGGCTTTCAAAATTGCGGGATCAATGGCTTTTCAGAAAGGTGTCATGGATTGTCAACCGGTGCTTCTGGAACCGATTGTCACCATCGATATCGAAGTTCCCGATGAATACATGGGTGATGTGATCGGCGACCTTAACAGCCGTCGAGGTCGCGTTCTGGGTATGGACACCAACGGCACCAACCAGGTTATTAAAGGTCAGGTACCGCTTGCGGAAATCCTGAAATACGCACCGGATTTACGTTCCATGACCAGCGGCCGGGGAAACTTCACCTATACCGAATCGCACTATGAAGAAGTTCCTTCATATATCGCGGAAAAGATTATTGCTGAATCGAAAAAAGATAAGGAAGAATAATTTTTTTTTACGCCGGTGTTGTTTACGCCGGCGTTTTTTATTCTGATTTTTTAACTCGGCGTTATAGATAGTCTTTCCAGAAATTGCAGACTGTTGCGCTCATGAGTCCCCTGCCAGTAAATTTTCCGGCAGCAGGGACATTGATTATATTCGCCGCAATTGGCAAAAACATAAGGCGGCACGAAATTTTTCACCCCTTCTTTAGCCACCGGCAACAATCTTTCGTTGCACCGAAGACAAATACTGAACAACCTTTGTTTTTCAATTTTCAGAGAAAACTTTGTTATAACCTCTTTGATCTGACTGCCGGCATCTTTACCGGTAACAAGATACAGCTTCCCGGCAAACTGCCTTGCCGGCATATCCTGTCTTCGAGTCAGAATAATTCTTTTTTCGGCATCGGCCAGCCGCATCATTTTCCGCCCCGCTTTTCCGGAAAAGACAGTCGTATTCCAACCCAAAAGGCGTAACCATTTGGCTAACTTGGCCAAACTGGCATCGGTAATGTATCGGGGATATTCACTCATTATTAATCAATGGGAGTTTTTGTCTCTTCGATAATCGGCGGCGGCTCATTGGCATGAAGCTCTTTGCGTAAATCACGAATCGTCTTATTCAACCGGCTGATGGTGCGGTTCAGACGGAATCTCTCAATAATACCGAGAAATCCGGTAATTACCACCCCGATCAGCAGAGATACGAAAAGCAGCATATATATGGGAACATCCATATTAAAGAAATTATAATATTTAAGATGAACCGGTGCTGCATTTTCCACGGAAAAGGTAACGATAAAAAAAGCAAAAACTATAAGTAAAATTAAAGATATTGTTTTCATCTCTTCAGTCCTTCGCGGAATATTTCTTAAAAAGAGGAATAAGCCGGGTTGCCGTTGTGTGCACATCCTCCGGTATAACCCGGACATTATTTACAACACTCATAAAGTTCGTATCGCCTTCCCAGCGGGGGATCACATGTACATGAATATGTTCTTCCACACCCGCCCCGGCGGTTTTTCCTATATTCATACCGATATTAAATCCATCGGGATTCATTGCTTCCTTGAGAACTTTAATCGACGTATCCAGCAGCGCAAATATTTCGTTTCTTTCCGCCTGATCCAGATCTTCAATTCTACCGATATGTCTTGCCGGAATGATCATTAAGTGGCCGTTAACGTAAGGATATCTGTTGATCATCACAAATGACGATTTACCTTCGTAGATAACATATTCGTCACAGCGAATCGAACATTTACAAAACACACAGCCGGCCGGTTTTTCACCTTTAATATATTCCATACGCCACGGTGCAAAAATCGTATCCATATTTAAACTCAAATTAAATAAAAACTATAGATTAATTATCCTACCTTCTATCCTTTTGTCAATTTCTAATATCCCGATTGATTTATGCAAAGAGAAACGCCTGTCGGTGGGAGAACCGGGATTGAAAAAGAGAACTCCGTTATTCCTGCGGCAGACAGCTTTATGGGTATGCCCATAAATAATACAATCCAGAGGGCCTGTTTTTGCCAGTATTTTTTCTTCAATGCCCCAGGGTGGTCCCCATCCATGAATCAGGCCGAGTTTGAATCCGTTTATTTCAAACAGTATTTGATCGGGCAGTTTTTCTTTGACGGAAGGATAATCCATATTCCCACGGACGGCTTTAATCTCTTTGCCCTCAAATATATCCAAAACGCGCAGATCAACCAGATCCCCGGCATGAACAACAACATCAACATCGCTGAAATGTTCAGCGACGATCTTTTTAAATTTTTCGTCATAACCGGACAGATGGGTATCGGAAACAACGCCTATTTTTATCATTTTTTCTTCCATAACTTCCGGGCAATTTATTAGCCGCAAGAAATAAAAAATACAAGCTAAGTTTTTCCAAGCACCGCGTTTCGGCAAATCAATACTCAATAAAAAGCTTTTAATTTGACTTTATATTGAAGTCACGTTACTATGCATTCCATGAATACTATTGAAAATTCTCTGGATAAAATTGCTGAAAACATATTGTATATGGACGAAGCTTCACTTTCCTCCCTCTGGAATAAATATAAAACAAAAATGGAACAATTTTCCTTTACGCCGGAATGGGAAAAGGCTGTTATTGTTTTTTCCATAATCAATGCCGTTAAAGTAAAAAACGCCATCTATAATGAACAGATTATAAACAAACAGACTCCTCAGACAATTTCGCATCCCGGTCGATCAAACGGCAAACCCAACTTGAAACTGGTAAAGTAATGGATAAAAACACCGCCGGGGAAAGAATTGCCGGATTAAGAAAAGTAATCGAATATCACAATAATCGTTATTACCAGCAGGACGATCCGGAAATATCCGATGCCGAATATGACCGTCTGCTGAGAGAACTGCAGGATCTGGAAAAACTCTACCCTGATGAAAACATAGCTTCCTCACCCACTCAGCGTGTCGGCGCTCTTCCGCTGGCCAAATTTTCTTCTGCCCTACACCCCTCACCGATGCTGAGTCTAGCCAATGCTTTTTCCGAAGAAGAAATAATTGATTTTGATGCGCGTATAAAAAAGCTCACGCTTACCGATTCGATTTCTTATGTCGTTGAACCGAAACTGGACGGACTGGCTGTAAATCTCATCTATGAAAACGGCCTGTTTGTCCGCGGCGCAACCCGCGGTGACGGTATTACCGGTGAGGACGTTACCCAGAATCTAAAAACAATTTCCGCTTTACCTTTAAAAATAAAAAAGAACGGGCCCATTCCGGTGCCGCCTTTTGTCGAAATTCGCGGCGAGGTTTATATGGAAATTGAGCCTTTGCATAAACTGAATCGCCGTCGGTTGGCGGAAGGAGAAGAACCTTTTGCCAATCCGCGCAATGCCGCCGCCGGATCTCTGCGGCAGCTTGATCCGAAAATCACCGCCCGCCGCCCGTTGAATATTTTTCTCTACGCTGCAGGCAGCATTCAGAATACACATTTTTCCAGTCACTGGGAGATACTGCAGGCACTGAAAGCATGGGGTTTCCCTGTTAACCCGCTCATCGAACAGGCAAAGAATATTAAAGAATGTATTCAATATTTTGAAAAGATAGGCGGAAAAAGAGAAGGCCTGCCTTATGATATTGATGGTGTTGTTTTAAAGGTAAATGATCTTGCCCTGCAGGCCGCTCTGGGTGCCGTTTCGCGCAATCCCCGCTGGGCCCTGGCCTGTAAATTTCCGGCAACTCAGGCAACAACAATAATCAATGACATTATCGTTCAGGTCGGTCGTACCGGTATTTTGACCCCGGTTGCCATCATGCAGCCCGTCAATGTCGGCGGAGTTATAGTCAGCCGCGCTACATTGCACAATGAAGATGAAATTATAAAGAAGGATATTCGCATCGGTGATACCGTCGTTATTCAACGCGCCGGAGACGTTATTCCCGAAGTAGTTAAAGCCGTTTCATCCAAAAGAACAGGCAGCGAAAAAGAGTTCCGAATGCCCGTAACATGCCCGGAATGCGGATCGGAAACAGTTCGTCCGGAAGGTGAAGCGGCGCATCGCTGCATTAATCTGTCCTGTCCCGCCCAGCTTAAGGAAAACATCAGCCATTTTGCCTCCCGCGGCGGAATGGATATTGATGGTCTAGGAGAAAAAGTATCCGCGCAGCTTTTTGACGCCAAATTAATTCAGGATCCGGCAGACCTCTACTTTTTAAATTCAGATCAACTCCTGGCTCTCGAACGACACGGAGAAAAATCAGCCCGGAATTTGATCGATGCCCTGGAGCGCTCCAAAAATCCGCCGCTGGCAAAATTTCTTTACGCCCTGGGCATCAGGAATGTCGGCGAACACATAGCTAAAATACTGGCCGGAAAATTCGGCAATATGGAAAATCTGATGAAAGCGGAATTTGGTGATTTAACCGCAATTTATGAAATCGGACCGGAAATTGCAACCAGCATCATACAATTTTTTCATGAACCGAGGAACAAGGCGGTTATGGAAAAATTTCAAAAAGCCGGAGTCGTCCCCCGGCAGTCACCGGTAATATTAAACAATGCTCCGCTTGCGGGAAAATCATTTGTTTTTACGGGAACGATGGAAAATATGGCACGCAGCGAAGCAAAGATAATTGTCGAGTCTTTGGGCGGTATCGTGCATTCCACAACAACAGGTAGAACGACTTATCTTGTTGCCGGTTCCAAAGCCGGTTCCAAACTGGATAAAGCAAGATCATTAGGAATTACTCTTCTGACGGAAGAAGACTTTTTAAAACTTATAGGCAAGAAGTAATACCTTTCCGCTTCCCAAAGATAACGAAGCGGCTGGAAGGAGGCGTGAAAGCGAATAATTCAATACGCAGAGAAAACCGGTTTCTCTGTCGGCAAAGTCAGACACAAAAAGCGAAAGGGGCTCCATGAAACGGATAAGAGTTTATATCAGCGGTCGAGTTCAGGGTGTCTTTTTCCGGGCAGCAACAAGACGCGCTGCCGCAGATTTGAATCTTAAGGGCTGGGTACGCAATATGGATGACGGCCGGGTGGAAGCCTTATTCGAAGGTGCAGATGCCGCTGTGGGAAAAATGATTGCCTGGTGTAAAATCGGTCCCCCTTCCGCAAAAGTTGAACAGGTAGAACTTAGAGAAGAACATTATACCGGCGGATTTTCCGACTTCAGTATCAGGCATTTATAAACACATACTACCGGGCAATATTTTCTTAGCAGCGGATCCTTTCGTGTATTATTAATCTTCAGCAAAGGAGCGTTTATTTATGCCGGAAAAGATATCAATCAGTTCCCTGCAGAAGCAAATAATGACCGATCACTACCTGCGGGCGCTCGATGCGAAAAGTTCCGGAAAACTTGTTGTCTATGTAACGGCGATCTTTCCCGTTGAAATTGTGCGGGCCTTTGAACCTCATATTGTCGCCGTATATCCGGAAAATCATGCCGTTAATCTCATAGTAAACGGCCTGGCGGAGGTTTTCTCCGAAGTTGCTATCACCAGAAAGTCACTAGATCGTTTGGGGTGCTCCTACGAGCTTGCCAATACAGGGTATCTGCTGGCAAAAGATTTCTCCGCAATGAAAACGGACGATATCGCCGCTCTTAAATCAGTACCGGTACTGGCCAGGCCGGATATTCTGCTGGCCTGCAACAACCAGTGCGACGTTGTCGCCGAATGGTTTCAAAATTTGAGTCGCATGTACGGCGATATTCCTTTTAAAATCATCAACGCCGGTAATCGTTATGACGGTATTGTGAATAAAGAAAGAATCGAATATGTCCGAGAGCAGCTGCTGGATGTAATAAATTTGCTTGAAAAGGAAACACAAACAAAGCTCGACCGTGATAAATTACTGGACACCGCCCACAAATCAGCGGCAGCAGTCAAATTATGGAGGCAGTATCTGGAATCCGGCCGAAACATTCCTTCACCCATGACCGTATTCGACGGCTTTTACCACATGGCACCTATTGTCGCCGAAAGAGGCAGGCAAACCGCCCTCGACTATTACCGGCAGCTTACGGAAGAAACGAAACTCAAAATCGATTCCTCCATCTCCTCCGTTCAGCCGGAAAAACACAGGATCCTCTGGGATAATCTTGCCACCTGGTTTAATTTCGGCGAATTGAAGAAGTATCTTGCACAGCGGTGCATAGCTGTTGTCGGTTCAAATTATCTCGACACATGGAAAAGAGAGCTGGACACATCATCTTTTGACAATCTCTTAACTTCAATGGCGGAAGAATACTGCGCCATATACGTTACCATGACTATCGGACAAAGAATTGAATCCTGGAAAAAAATGGTCCGGGATTATTCCGCCAAGGGAGTGCTGTTCCATAACAACCGCAGCTGCCACACTTTTTCCAGAGTACAGGGACAAATCGCGGAAGCATTAATACAGGAATTCGGCAGTGACTTCAAACCGATTTTATTCGACGGAGACATGGGGCTGAAAGAACGATTCCAGAGACACCGCTTTGAAACCGCCATAGAGACGTTCTTTGATTGATCTACGCTTTGCAGTAAGCGATTTCACGCGTTTTACTTCCAATCATCACGGCTGTCTGCACTCGTCGATGGCCTTGGCGAACCCATCCAGGGAATTAATTATCGTCGAATCATCAACGCAATATGCTATGCGGAAGTAACCCGGACAATTGAATCCGCTGCCGGGAACAGCCAGAATATTTCTTTTTAAAAGCACCCGAATAAACTCTACATCATCCGGAATCGGGGTCTGGGGAAATAAATAAAAAGCGCCTTCTGGTTTTTCAAATTTATACCCGGCCGCCGCCAAGCCTGAACAAAGGAGATCACGTTTTCGCTGATAGACATCAACATCAACTTTGACATCCTGCAATCCGGCGATAATACGCTGCATCAATGACGGCGCATTGACATAACCCAGAATTCGCGTACAGAGAATCAAGGCATTGATGAGGTCGTTGCATTCTTCAACAGTGGGGTTGACGGCGATATAACCGATTCTTTCCCCCGGCAGAGAAAGCGTTTTGGAATAAGAATAGGCAATAATACTGTTTTTATATGCCTTTAAAATACTGGGAACGGTAACATTGTCATAGACGATTTCACTGTAAGGTTCGTCCGAAACGAGATAAATCGTCTTATTCAGCTTTTTGCCCTTTTCAGTAAGCAATAAAGCAATATCGGCAATGTTAACTGCACTGTATACTTTCCCGGTAGGATTATTGGGAGAATTGATGATTACTGCCTTTGTTTTACCGGTGATCGCTCTGTCGATAGCCTCAATATCCGGAGAAAAATCACTTTTCGTTGATGCATATTTTACAATCCCGCCGGAATTATCTATATAAAAAGGGTATTCCACAAAGAAAGGTTGCAGTACAATCACCTCGTCGCCGGGATCGAGCAGCGCCTTGAGAATGACATTCAGCGCGCCGCCTGCTCCGCAGGACATGATGATATGATCGGCAGACATTTTCAATCCGGTTGTCTTGCCGATTTTTGCGGCAACGGCCTGTCTTGTCTCGTAGTATCCGGCGTTGGGCGTATAACCATGCTTCAGCGGAATATTTTTCCCGGCCAGACTTATCAACTCGCGTTTAAATTCATCGGGCGGCTCCACATTGGGATTTCCCAGACTGAAATCATATACTTTGTCGGCGCCGAACTTTTTTTTCAGAATGGCGCCTTCTTCGAACATTCTGCGAATCATTGATGACTGCGAACTCGCCGCTTTGACTTTTCGGGAAATTGACATTGTAAAACCTCTTTACTTTAGTAATTCTTCAGCAGGTAACAGTTTATCTCTCTGAAATCTTCAAACAGCAAGCAGGGAGTCCCTTCCTGCTCACACCGTTGAAAAAGAATTTTTTTGGCAAATACCATATCCGCATAGCGCGACGGACAAAAATCGGAATAACCGTCACCGATATAAATTATTTCATCATAAATTAAGCGATGTGAATTCAATATTCTGCTCTTACATGTCCCGCAACGTCCGCAGAATTCATTTTTACCGGGAAATTCGATGCATAAAGAACTATCCGCGCCGAAGACGGCCAGGTTGGAATAATACTCCATCCCGGTGAGATTATATTTATCCAGAACCGCCTGAATATAGAAATCCAAACCGTCGGATACTATCTTTACATCAATGCCTTTATCCTTGATTAAAGAACAAAACTCGGGGAAATACGGATCAAGCCTCTCCATCACCATAATGTGCTCAAGCATTCTTTCTCGGCTGCCTTTAAGCCGCTCGGCGATTCTTTTATAAGCAATGCGGGAACCTATTTTTCCTTTAACGTAATCTCGCTCAATATCTTTCAAACTGGCAGTAGAAAACTTATTGATAATCTGATTGCCCAGATCAACAGTGCAAATTGTTCCGTCAAAATCCGTAATAATAAGAGTTTTTTTGGTTCGGGCAGACATAATGAGAAAGTTTTAATTTCCTTGAATATTATGCCGTCTGGTCTCACAAAAAAACCGGACGGCTGCTTGGCTAAATTTGAATAATAAATACCGGGTTCCCTTGCCGGAACCAACAGGACAAGTGAATTTCCTGCTCGCCGGCAAGCAAACAGTCGGAACTTGTAAATTAATCGTGCTTTCGCCTCTTGATCAACAAATGAATACCTACCAGAATCAATAGAGCCGGCAATATATATTTGGACAATTTATAAATCTCCAGTCCGTAAATTTCGATAAATACAAAAATTATACCGACGACCGCGATAAACCAGCCACCGATATCTTTAGCGCTTTGAATTATTGTACTGATGCCAATCACAATAAGCAAAAACGGCCAGCTTTTGGAAAAAGAATAATATCCCGACATATGCAAAAAGATCAGCACACCCAGAGTGATTAAAATCAAACCTCCGGTAAGCACATGGCGTTTTCTGTCTGCCATAAGGGCCCCTCCTGTTTTCTTCGTCTTAATCGGACGGAGCAAAACTCCGTCCGCAATTCGTTATAGCTTTTCCGCCAGCTTTAAGAACGGCTTGAATAAATCAATCGGAATGGGGAAAACAGTCGTCGAATTATTTTCCGATGCAATCTGATTGAGCGTTTGCAAATAGCGCAGTTGCAGTGACATCGGTTGTGTTTCCATCAGGGCGGCGGCATCAATCAGTTTTTGAGCGGCCTGATATTCACCTTCGGCATTAATAATCTTGGCTCTTCTTTCCCTTTCCGCCTCAGCCTGTTTGGCCATGGCGCGTTTCATTTCTTCGGGCAGATCAATGTGCTTTACTTCGACCAGGGATACTTTGATTCCCCACGGTTCCGTACTGCGATCCAATATAGCCTGTAAATTCATATTAATTTTTTCCCGCTCGGACAATATTTCATCGAGTTCCATCTGGCCGCAAACACTTCTCAATGTGGTTTGCGCCAATTGGGAGGTGGCATAAAGATAATTTTCAACATTAGTCACCGCAGCATTGGCGTCCATTACTCGGAAATAAACAACGGCGCTTACTTTGATGGATACGTTATCCTTAGTGATAACATCCTGAGGTGGGACGTCCATGGTTATTGTCCGCATATCCACTTTGACCACTTTGTCAATTCCGGGAATGATGATAATCAAACCCGGTCCCTTGACGTCTCTAATCCTGCCCAGACGAAAAACAACCGCCCTTTCATATTCGTTTAATATACGAATGGCAGAAGCCAAAAACATAATAACCAGTACAATGATAACAAGTGTAGATACAGAAAAAGCTCCAAACATTTTAATTTCCCTCCTTTTATTTATGGAACTATTGCTCTTTTTTTATTTCTTCCACGTTCAAATTAAGACCTTCCATTTTAAGAATTTTTACTTTTGCTCCCTTCCTGATTGGTCTGTCACTTGTCGCCTTCCAATATTCTCCTTTTACTAACACCTCTCCTTCGCCCGTTATGTCGGTTACCGCCTCAGCCTCAGTACCAATCATAGCTTCAGAACCGGAAAAAGGTTTCCTCATCTGTGCCTTAATGGCTAACAATATGACCGCTATGAAAAATGCCGAAGCGACGACAACAGCAGGAATCAAAACCTGCAAAGAAATTTTAAGCGCCGGTTCAGTTGTATCAAACAAGAGTAATGATCCCATAATTAATGAAATTACACCTCCCACAGTGAGCATTCCATGACTCATAACCTTTATTTCCGCAATGAATAAAATTACGCCGAATATTATCAGCAATATTCCCGTGTAATTCACAGGTAGTGTGGATAAGCCGAAAAACGCCAGCAAAAGCGATATCCCGCCGATCACTCCCGGCAATATGGCACCCGGTGTAGATAGTTCAAAATATAATCCGGCCAGACCGATAAGTAAAAGAATATATGAAATATTGGGATCGGAAATCGCCGCTAGTATTTTCTGACGCGTCCCTGTTTTCTTATTATTAATTACGGCATTTTTCGTGGTTATCTTCTTTTTCCCTTGGGCCAGTTTTATTTCTTTCTGATCAATTGCAATCAGAAGTTTTTCTATATCAGGGGCAACATAGTCTATCACTTTTAATTTCAGCGCTTCTTCAGCTGTAATTGATTCGCTTTTGCGGACAGCCTTCTCCACCCATTCTTCCGAACGTCCTTTGGATTTGGCAATACTACGGGCATATGCAGCAGCGTCGTTTTCCACTTTTTTCGCCATTGTTTTATCCATTGTCCCCCCCCCGATACCAATGGCTACGGGATGAGCCGCCCCGATATTGGTGCCCGGAGCCATTGCGGCAACATGGGCGGCCTGAGTAATAATCACTCCAGCAGATGCGGCACGTGCTCCGGAGGGATAAACAAAAACGATCACCGGCAAAGGAGCGTTCAGAATACTTTTAGCAATATCACGCATGGCCGTATCCAAACCTCCCGGAGTATCGAGCAAAATAATAAGTCCTTCCGCGGATTCTTTGTTGGCGTCTTCAATACTCTGGGCTATATATTTTGCCGTCGGCGAAGTTATGATACCGTCAATACTGATCATATTAAATACCGGCTTTTTCTCTTCGGCAGAGGCACAAATATTTATAAGCGATAGAATTAAAATCAAGACGGAAATAATTTTTTTCATCATAAATCCACCTCTTTTTTTGACTGCGGATGACGATCAGTTCTGCAATTCTTTCATAATCAGCTGCACATCTTCCCAAACAAGTTTTTTGGCGGAAGGATTGCGTAATAAATAAGCGGGGTGATACGTCGGCATTAATTTTATTCCTTCATAGGAATGGAAACGGCCGCGCAAAACGGTTATCGGTACTTCCGTCTTTAATAAAGTCTTGGCGGCAAATGTTCCTAAAGCACAGATAATTTCCGGCTTTATTATTTCCAGCTGCCTCTTTAAAAAAGGTTCGCAAACCGAAATCTCTTCCGGTAACGGATTACGGTTTTGCGGCGGGCGACATTTGAGAATATTGCAGATATAAACATTTTTCCGGCTCATTCCCATAGCTTCAATTATTTTCGTCAACAACTGCCCGGCCCGGCCGACAAACGGCAAACCCTGTTGATCTTCATCGGCTCCGGGAGCTTCTCCCACAAAAACAACCCTGGCGTGAGGGTCACCATCACCAAAAACAAGATTGTGCCTGGTTTCACCAAGACGGCAGAGCCGGCAATCCGCCATATCTTTCCAAACCCTATTTAGATCCGCTTCTTTATTGCGGACATCTGCTTCACTGTTTTTCTTCACCCGCGCTCCTTTTTTCCAGTACAGACCGGCGGCATACATGTTCTGATCGGTAATATGTGTTTTCAGAGCCTTAACTGCTGAAAGCAATTCGGCACGCAATTGCCGGGAAGATGATCCGGTAAGATTTTCCGTTATCATTTTTTGCTTTTGCCTTTCTTCTTGATCACATCCCGAATCCGATCAAAAATCTTTAAGGCGGCATCAAGTTTCGTCATCTTGGAAAAAGCTTCCGCCTTACCGGTCTTGTCAATAATCGTAATTACATTTGTATCAGTCTGGAATCCGGCTCCTTCTTCCCGCAAACTGTTGGCCACGATAAAATCCAGGTTTTTTTTCTTCAACTTCTCCCGGGCATTGTCCAGAAGATTTTGTGTTTCCATGGCGAATCCGACAAGAATGCGACTGCCTTTGATTTTACCCAGTTCAAAAATTATATCCGGATTTCTTTCCAAATTCAGCGCCAGAGACTGCCTGTTTTTTTTGATTTTTTCCTGAGCTTTAACCGCCGGACGGTAATCGGCGACGGCTGCGGCTTTGATAACTATCGTCGCTTCTTCAAAATTATCCAATACCGCCTTGTACATTTCCTGTGCCGTCCGGATTTGCACTATTTTATTCACCTGGGGCAGAGGCAGATTTGTCGGCCCGGTAACTAAAGTAACCTGGGCTCCGCGTCTGCGCGCAACTCTGGCCAGAGCATAGCCCATTTTACCTGATGATAAATTAGTTATAAAGCGCACCGGATCCAACGGCTCCTCCGTAGGTCCCGCCGTTACCAGAATTCTTTCGTCCGTCAAATCCTTGGGCGTCAGCATCATCGCGATTTCTTCAATTATTGACGAAATATCCGGTAGCCTTCCTGCACCTTTGGTTTTGCAGGCAAGTTCGCCGTAAGCACTATCCATGACAAAATAACCATGCATTTTAAGCTTATCGATATTTTCCTGAACAATGGGATTAGCCAGCATTTTGTCATTCATCGCCGGACAAAAAAGAGTCGGTTTGTCTTCCGCCATAATTGTTGTGGACAGCAAATCATCGGCAATTCCTCCCGCAATTTTCCCGATAATATTACCCGTCGCCGGTGCAACAACAAAGGCGTCGGCAAACTCGGCAAGGCTTATGTGGGCCATGTCATACCGATCGGTAGGAACAAACATATCCGTATATACCATATCCCCGGAAAGTGTCTGCAACGTAAGAGGTGTAATAAATTCCGTGGCGCTTCTGGTCATGATAACTTTTACCCGGGCACCTTCCTGAATAAGCGCTCTGGTTAATTCCGCTGCTTTATAGGCCGCAATTCCACCGGTAATTCCTAAAACAATTTTTTTCCCTGTCAGCATAATCGGATCTTTCTATTGATTATTTTCACAAATATAACAGCCTTCTTCTGCAAGATCAAGGCATAACTATCCCCGGGTTATAACTTAAAAACACTTTATTCGCATCCAATCATGAAGGTGGGTAAACTTTATGGCAACAAGACTGTCGGCGGGGGAAATTTGTCTTGCAAAAGGTATTAAAAGTATTTATATGGCCGCGCAGGTATTACATCTTTCAGTTTCAGGGGTCTTTATGAAAAAACTTACTTCATCGGTCACCATTATAGTCGCTGTCATAATCATAGCCGGCCTTGCCTTTCTTTACTTCGGAAATTACCTGGAAAAAGAAGAGCCGGTAATTACATTCAATCAGGATATCAGCACACTGGGGAAACTGAAAAAAGCTGAAATAACCTTCTCCGATCAAAAAAGCGGTCTTGCCCAAATATATGCGGAAATTATTCAAGATAATAAAGGCCGGATTTTGATTGATGAAAATATTGTTTCCCGGGGAAATAAACAAAAAACAATATCTTTAATAATAGATACGGCCGCCTTAAAGTTACATGACGGCCCGGCCTTAATTAAACTGACCGCCGGCGATCATTCCTTGCTCAGGAATCAGGCTACCGTGTCTCAGCAGGTAAAAATAGATACCGTGCCGCCGCAGATATACCCGCTTAATCCCGTTAATAACGCCAATCAAGGCGGCACCTGCTTTATGGCTTACCGTATATCAAAGCCCGTTTTATCGACCGGTATCTATATCAATGATTATTTTACTCCAGCTTATCCTGCTCTCGTTGACAACAAACCTGTATTTTTAATTTATTTTGCCATACCAATCGATTCAACAAAAACAAACTCCACCATCAAAATATTTGCGCGTGACGATGCCGGCAATGAATCCATTATTGCATTTCCCTGCCTGATTAAAGAAAAGAAATTCCGGACGGACAAAATGAATCTGAGCGATAACTTTCTCCAGCAAAAAATGCCTGAATTTCAGGCGATGGTTCCGTCCTTACAGGGCAAAACCCCATTGGAAACATTTATCTATGTAAATGACCGGATGCGGAACGATAATTTCCGGACTATTCAATCAATCTGTCAAAAATCATCTCCGAAAAAACTCTGGGAGGGAACATTTTTACGAATGCCGAAAGCCAAACCCATGGCTCTGTTCGGCGACAGAAGAACGTATCTTGCGGGAGGAAAAGCGATAGCCAATTCCACACATGAGGGGGTGGATCTGGCATCAACTGCTCATGCGGCAATTGAAGCGGCCAACTCGGGGATAACGGCATTTGCCGGTCCACTGGGAATTTATGGAAATGCCGTGATCATTGACCACGGCCAGGGATTATTCAGCCTTTACAGCCACTTATCTGCTATCAAGACCACAGTTGGAAAGACGGTGAAGAAAGCGGAAGTAATCGGCCACTCCGGTATCTCCGGCCTCGCCGGAGGTGATCATTTACATTTCGGTATTATTGCCGGAGGACGCTTTGTCAATCCGCAGGAATGGTGGGATGCCCACTGGATAAATGACAACGTTACTCAAAAAATGATTTTCTGAATCGATTACAAACCAAAGTGCTAACTTTTATTAATGTCACGATGAGTAACATTGACAATATATTTTTTTTCTGAAAAATACGCAGCCAGTTGATTGGCAATAACTACGGAACGGTGTTTTCCACCGGTACAACCTAAGGCAATATTCAGGCGCACCTTGCCTTCCTTATCATACAAGGGAATGGAAAAAGTCATCAAATCGAAAAACTTTAGCAGAAATGTTTTACTTTTTTCATCATTCAAAACAAATTTCCGCACGGCGTCGCTTTGCCCGTCAAATTCCTTTAATTCCTTGACAAAATAAGGATTAGGCAAAAACCTGACATCGAAAACAATATCGGCATCCGCAGGTAATCCATAACGGTATCCAAAGGAAATAACATTAACGATTACTTTTTTACTGCCTGATGAAGGTAAAAACGACCGCTGAACAATATCTTTAAGCTGATGAACATTGGTTGATGTTGTATCAATTACATGGTCTGCCATCTCCTTAAGAGAACACAATTTTTCTCTTTCCAGTTTAATGCCGTCCATAACCGAACCTTTTTCGGAAAGAGGATGGGCGCGTCTGGTCTCGCTGAAACGATGCAAAAGCGAATCATCGGTAGAATCGAGAAATAGAATCTCAATTTTATAGCCTTTTTCTTTAATTAGGGAAAAAATACGCTGATATTTTTCCAAAAAACCCTTTTCCCGCAAATCCATAACCAGGGCAACCCGTTTTATTTCCGGAGATGATTGGGCGGTTATGGCCAGAAATTTCGGCAACAAAACAACCGGCAGGTTATCAACGCAAAAAAAACCGATATCTTCAAGTGCCCGCAGCGCTGTACTTTTACCCGAACCGGAAAGACCAGTAATTATTACAACGCGTAAATTTTGCATTATTCATCCTTAAATAATAATTCTAAAGATTTTTTTAACAGATTTTTATCAAAATAGCCAGCAGATGGAATATTTACACGCAGGCAGGGCAACTCCATGCCGAGAATTTCCTTCTTCTCTTTTGTCAGCAGAATACTTTTCGTGTCGGTCTTTGCTGTTTCTATTACGGCAGCTAGCCTTGTATTTCTTTTTATTCTGTCCATATCAAATACGCCGGCGGCAGGTATAATCCCCGTGATTTCTGTATGAATATAATCCCTGGTTTTTCTATGCCCGCCTGCAATAAGTTTCCCCTTTGCATTTTTCTTAATCACAACCACGTCATCCGCCACCCAGCAATATTCTTTTGAAGCGAAATTTAAAGCCGCTGTTGTTTTCCCGATACCGCTCGCTCCGGTAATTAAAACTCCCTTTCCGTCTGCCTCCAGCAGAACTCCGTGCAAATAAATAATGTTCTGCAGTTTTTCGCGGATTATCGCTTTTAAAATACTTCGCAGGTAATATTCATCATATTCCGATGCGGCTACAGGAATATTATTCATAGTCATGGATTTTTTTAAAAAACCGGGAATGGATAGTGATCCGGATAAAATCAAAAAAATGATATCCTTTTTTAAAACAGCATCCAGTATAAAGATGCGCTGATTTTCTTCCATCTTGGAAAACCGGTTTAAAACCCGTGGAGTCATTATCGCTATGGTTGGATTGCTTTTTTTGAGAGGAGTAGCGGAAACTTGTCTAATAAGCCGAATGCTAATTACGGCAAACTCTTTTTTTGATCCGGGATCACGGGGAATTATTTCCGTTATACCAAGTCCAAGGAACCTACCCTGAAATATTTCTTTTAAAGACAATTTATTTTTCATGGATGGAGAATGTTGTGCATCCCATATTAAATCAATGACACTCACTGAAAACGAGTGCAATGAAGTTTGAAGCGGAAGTGGAATTGATCCCGAAAGCAGAGCCCGGCAGGGAACCCCTGCGTATGCCTGGGTATGCAGGGCTAGCGAGTTTGGGCGAAGCTATTCGGGATCCCGGGGTCATATTCCCATGGGCTTGCTGCGATCGTAGAAGAACTGCACACTTTGTGATACCCCGCTGCTTGCAGCGGAGTCGTTCATTTGCCAAAAATAAAATAATAAAATGAATTGCCCAATTGACCAGCCGGTACACCATAAGTATTACCGGGCAAATGGACGGTATAAACAAAGGAAAACGGGCAACAATTCAATTAATCAGGCAGGACAGGCTTCATCCTGTTGAATAATTATTTCATACAATTCAGCTTTAGACTTCGCTTCCATGAGATCTTTGCGGAAATTACCCGCTTTCAGCATTTTAGAAATTTTTGCTAAAGCCTTCAAATGCTGACTGGCACAATCTTCGGGCGCCAGGAGTAAAAAGAAAAGATAAACCGGTTTGCCATCCATGGAATCAAAAGCAACACCATTTTTGCTCCGCCCGAAGGCAACGGCAACCTCTTCGAGAGCACCTATTTTCCCATGAGGAATCGCAACTCCGTCGCCTATCCCGGTAGAACCAAGTTTTTCTCTTTGCTGTAAAACATCGATAATTTTTGATTGATCAAGTTTGGGAAAACCGTTAACTATCATTTCCGACAATTCGGCCAGCACTTCTGTTTTTGTTCTGGCCTGTAAATCATCGTTAAGAAATTCCATTTTCAAGATGTGATCCAAACGCATATAATTCACCTATTTGAAAAAAACTCGGAAATTAAGTTTATACAGTTTTCCGAATTTATGATCATTATCAGATATTATTTTATTTTCATCAGCTATGCTCTTCAATGAGAGCGTAGTTCCCGTCATCACGGCGGTAAATCAGGCTGACATTTTCGGAAGAAGAATCACGATAAATAATGAACTTTGTTTTACTTTCTTCTATTTCCATCAAGGCTTCATCAACGGCCATTGACTTTAAAACAATTCTTCTTGATTCCACTATTTTACTAAACGTTGCGTCTTCTTCACCCTTATTAAGTTTTTCTTCGGCATGACGAATACTGGCGGGTTTATGTTCACGGGTTTTTTCTTTTTGTTTTTTTAGCTGTTTTTCAATTTTTTCTATACAACTGTCTATGGCCAGATGCATGTCTTTTGCTTCTTCTTTGGCATTCACATTCAAACCGTTGGCACTAAGATTAATTTCAGCAAAGCTTCTGAATTTTTCCGTGGAAAGGATAATGTGAGCTTCGGCCGGCATATCTAAATATCTTTTAAGTTTAAGAATTCTTTCTTCCGCATAAACTTTTTGCCAGTTCTCTCCTTCGCCAGTTCTGAAAGTAACCGAAATTTTCATTATTGTTCCTCCCTAATTGATTAAACTTCTTCACGCCTTTAAGTATGTTAACTCGATGCCAACACACCCTGGCCACAAAGGCCAGTCCTATAGTGATGTCAAAACCAAAAGTCAATTAATATTTTACACCATCTCCGGATTATAATTATACTTATTAAAAATATTTCTTTCTCTTTGATGAAGGCAAAATACCCATCATTTCTCGATACTTAGCAACTGTTCGCCGCGCAATATCAATTCCTTTCTGCTTCAGCAGATCAACTATTTCACAATCGCTGTATGGTTTTTTAGAATCTTCTTTCCCGACCAGTTGTTTAATCTCTTCTTTGACACTCTTTGATGCAATTGTCTCACCGGATGTTCTCTGGATGGAACTACCGAAAAAATATTTCATTTCAAAAATACCGCGGGGGGAGTGCATATATTTATTGGTAACAACGCGGCTGATGGTTGATTCGTGCATTTCCACATCGTCGGCCACATCTCTCAAAACCAGCGGTTTAAGAAAGTTAATACCCAAATCAAAAAAATCTTTTTGAAATTTAACTATACTTTCAGCTACTTTGTAAATGGTCTTTTGTCGCTGTTGAATGCTTTTTATTAACCAGGTAGCCGACTGAACCTTGTCTCGAATGTATTTTTTTCCGTTTTCTTCCGCATCATGATCTCCATGGCTGCCTACTCCCGCCATTACTTCTTTATAAAAATTGCTTATCCGCAGGCGCGGCAACCCGTCATCATTGAGAATTATCTTATATCCATCCCCTGATTTAACAACATAGACATCCGGGATTATTGATTGCACCCTTTCTTCGGAATACATACTTCCCGGCTTTGGCTCCATATTGCTGATCAATAAAACTGCAATCTCCACTTCGCGCAAAGGAATTTTCAATTTACGGGCAATATGAATATAATTTTTCAACTCCAGATCTTTAAGATGATCTTTTATTATCGTCTCAACAACAGGGTTCTTTACCCCCAGCATTCTGGCCTGGATTAAAAGGCATTCCTTTAAATCACGCGCACCAACTCCGGCCGGATCGAATTCCTGAACTTTCTTTAATACAGCCTCCGTAAATTCTTCCGTTACTTTTTCCAGTATCGCAATTTCCTGAATTGTTGCACATAAGTACCCATTTTGATCGAGATTGCCGATTATCTGGGAACCTACTCTCATTTCTTCTTCGGTTAATGGAGAAAGCTTCATTTGCCACATCAGATGGCTGGTCAGCGATTTGCTTTCGGTAACAATATTATCCCAGACAGGTGATTCGGCGTCTTTCCGATCATAAGATACACCGACCGGTCCATAATCCTCCAGGTAATTACTCCAATCAAATTCTTCCCGGCCATCACCTTCCCCGGTGAGTTCTTCCGTGCGGTCAATTACTTTTACATCTTGATTTTCAATCACCTGAACATCATCTTCACCTATGGGACGCACTTCTTCTTCATTTCCTTCATCAAGTGCGGCTTCTTCGAGGAGAGGGTTTTCTTCCATTTCCTGATTAATCGTATCTACGAGTTCCAACCGGGACAACTGCAGGAGTTTTATTGCCTGCTGCAGCTGCGGAGTCATTATCAACTGCTGAGAAAGTTTCAGATTTTGTTTTAATTCAAAGGCCATAACTAATTATCTGCACCTGTCTGGTTTTATAAATTAACCCTTTGGAATAATCAACACAACCGGAATCGACAATATTTCTTCTCTTAGCATTAATTTGGTAATTATTTTTTAAATATCAAACATAATTGCATTAAAAAACATGACCCGGAAAACCGTTTTTCAAACCTATTAATTACTCTTGTTTTCATTCTTTTCCTGAGGATAAATAACCGCTTTTACTCTTTTTTTAGGATCGCTTTCCACAACACCGCGATCTTCATTGACAAAAACAATAACCCGGTCCCCTTTTATCACATTCTTCTTGTCACGTAACGTCGTATTTCCCGTCATAATAATTTGTCCGCTATCCTGTAAATATACAGCTTCATCCCCGGTCGCGATCATATCTTTTTGCGTTATCGTAACATTTCCCTTGGCTTCAATTTTTTCCAGATCACCGGTCCCCTCGATTTCCTTGGCAACAACCTTGTCTTTTTTATTGCTTTCCTTTTTATAGTACAAAAGCAACTGATCGGATTTTATTTCTTTATCTCCTTGCGTCGCTACGGCATTTCCGGAAAATATTACCAGTTTTTTTTCATTGTAGGCATCCATGCGGTCCGACACAATTTCAATCGGTTCCCGGGAATTAATTTTATTTGTTTTTATTGAATTGTCCTTTGCCTGCAAAGGGGTAAAAGCCAAGAATGTGAATGTAAAGCATATAATAAATATTTTTTTAATTACCATTTAATTTCCTGATTAATTTATTTTCGCTTTTACCGAAGATAAAAGTTTTAGTTCTCCGGTATTCATAAAAAGAGACAAACCTTTACCGGTTATTTTCATACGTTGATTTTCCATAACTACCGGAGCGTCTGTATAAAATTTCTTTTCCGCATCGGAATATTTAAGATAATCTGTTGTAAAACGATCTCCTGATTCAGACACAATTACAACATCGCCTTTAATTTCGATGTCTTTTTTATCCGTAAGCATTTGCCCTTTATTCCCGGTCATCACATACACTTTTTTCCCTGCTGTCGTCAATTTTATTTGAACCTGATCAAATAAAGCGAGGTTTTGTTTTTTGAGATATTGAGCTGTGTGGGCTTTAACTTCCCATTTGGCGTTTGCTTCACCTACTTCCGTATAAATGAAGTCCTTGATCTGCAAATCAACATGATCCGGCAATATTTTCAATATATTCTTCGGTTTCTCATTGATGGCCCTGATTACTACAGTCAAAACGACTGCCGCCGCCAAAACAACAACTGAAACCGACAATAAAATTATTTTTTTTTTGCTTAATTTCATTCTGACATTCAAATCAATTGCTTTTTTCGCCTAATTTTTATTTAACTTCTTTTATATCACTCAGTATAAAACATGTAAAGGCATAAGCTGGGGAATGGTTATTTTCTCCTGCTACTGGTAAATAAAAGATAAAAATTATGCATGACGTATTGAAATTAGTAACAATTAGTATTAATATGAATTACATTGTTTTAATCACCTTTGCTATTTTTGCATAAATCTCTGTATTATAAAAAAGAAAGGAGCAGTTATGGACAGACCGTTTGATAAAGTTACCGTTGTCGGGGCTGGTTTTCTAGGTACGCAGATAGCTTTGCTTTCAGCATACTCCGGCTACAAAGTCAGCATGTATGACACGAAAGAGAGTGCCTTTGACGACACTTATAAAAGATTAGTCGCTGATTTTAAGAATAGAGGCATAAATCCTGTTATTCCCTGGGATAAGTGGGATGAATTAAAAAACAGTATCAAATTTTCTACAGATCTTGCAGTTGCTCTTCGGGATACGGATTTCGTTGTTGAGGCGGTTTTTGAAGAAATAGAAACAAAACGTAAAGTTTTTAAGCTTATGGGTGACAATGCTCCGACAAAAGCAATTTTTGCATCGAACAGTTCATCAATGCCCATATCCAGAATGGAAGAAGCCAGCGGAAGACCGGAACGCTGCATCAACACTCATTTTTATCTACCTCTGCAGGGAATGAACATGACTGATCTTGCTCCCGGCACCAGGACACTTGCCGAGGTCATGGACAAGGGCGATGCCTGGATTCGCTCTTTGGGTTGCGTCCCGCTCCGTGTAAAAAAAGAAATTCTCGGTTTCTGCTTCAATAGTGTTTGGCGGGCCATAAAAAGACAAACTCTCTATATGTGGGGTAATGACTTTGTCGATTTCCGTGATATTGACCGTGCCTGGCGCATATTTTCCAAGATGCCCTTCGGGCCGTTTGCCCTGATGGATACGGTAGGACTCGATGTTGTGTATGACATTGAAATGGTTTATTATAATGATTCCAAAGATCCGAAGGATAAACCACCCGAGGCTTTACTCCAAAAAATCAAGAAAGGCGAGCTCGGTGTAAAAACAGGGAAAGGATTCTATACATATCCTAATCCGGAATTCCAGAACCCTGACTTTCTGAATCCGAATTCCAAAAAATAAATTTTCATATTTTAATGGAACCGCTTTTCCATAAAGAAATTAAAATTAAAGGAGGAAGTACGTTTTATGAACGAAAAAGTCGTTATTACAGCGGCAATCACAGGTGCAATCCACACACCGACAATGTCACCTTACCTTCCTGTAACACCAAAACAGATTGCTGACGAAGCGGTCCGCGCTTATGAAGCCGGAGCGGCAGTCGTCCATATTCACGGGCGGAGAGAATCGGACGGACTGGCAGTTGGTGATGTTAATATTATGAAAGAGATCATAACCAGCATTAAAAGCCGCTGCAATGTCGTAATTTGCATTACCACCGGCGGCGCACTGGGTATGACTGTTGAACAACGCGTTTCTCCCGTCACTCTCTATAAACCGGAGCTTGGTTCTTTCAATGCCGGTTCCATCAATTTTGCATTATTTCCGGTACTTAACAAGTTTAAAGAATGGAAATATGAATGGGAAAAACAATATTTAGGAATGACTGAAGATTTCATCTTCCCCAACACCTTTAAATCCATGAAAGAATATTGCCGCATTTTCACTGAACATGGAACAAAGCCTGAGTTTGAAATCTATGACTCAGGCATGGTTAATAACGTTGCTTTCATGATTAACGCCGGCTGGATAAAAAAACCGGTTTATATTCAGTTTGTTCTGGGAGTATTAGGCGGTCTCACACCCAGCCCTGAAAATCTGATGTTCCTCGTTGATTATGCCCGCAGACAAATCGGCGACTTCGTTTTTTCCGTATGTGTTGCCGGCCGCGCTCAGTTTCCCACCTGTACCCAAGCATTACTACTTGGCGGCAACTGCCGTGTTGGCTTGGAAGACAATCTTTACTTAGAAAAAGGAAAAATGGCCAAGAGCAACGCCGAGCAGGTAGCAAAAATGATTCGGATTTCCAAAGAATTAGGTGTGGAACCGGCAACCCCGGATGAAGCACGAAAGATTCTTGGATTGAAAGGCATTGACAAGGTTAACTACTAATTTTCAAGGCTTTTCAGTATTGCAGTCTGAAGCCTCCTGAGCGAAAATATTAAAAGGCTATCCGAGAAAACGGATAGCCTTTTTCATTAGGCAATTCTTTATCGTAAAATCAAATTACAGATGCTCAGTAAATTCATATTTGGCGGCAATTTCCGGCCAAACCCCTTGTGCCTGCAGGATAAGATCGCAAACTTCTCTAACCGCACCGCGACCTCCACTGCTTTTGGTTACATAATCAACCGATTTCTTTACTACAGTGAGGGCATCAAAAACCGCGGCGGAAAAGCCGACTGCTTTTAACACCGGTATATCAATTATATCATCCCCGATATATGCCACAGCATTGGAATCCAGTTTATTTTTTCGTAATATCCGGGCAAAGATTTCTTTTTTGTTGAATATCTTTTGATAGACTTCTTTGATTTCCAGATCTCGTGCACGGTATTTAACTACTTCAGACTTTCTCCCGGTAAGAAATACTACTTTAATCCCGTAGCGTTGAATAAGTTTGATGCCATGGCCGTCGCGTACATCAAATTGCTTTATTTCACGTCCCTCGTCATCCATAATTATTCTGCCGTCGGTCATTACACCATCCACATCCAATATGAGCAGTTTAATATTCTTAAGTTTACCTTTAAGTTTTCTTTCCATCCTATTATTATACCTCATTTTTTATCTTTAATAATTTTATCGATTTGCAGCAGTTCGCCAAGAAGTTCTTCCAGAGAATCAAGATACAGAGAATTAGCTCCATCGCACAGAGCCTTCTCGGGATTACGGTGCACTTCCAAGAAAATACCGTCAACTCCCGCCGCTACCGCCGCACGGGCCAGATATATTACCATTTCCCGCTCGCCGCCGGATGCCGTACCGGCGCCACCGGGCAGCTGCACGGCATGGGTTGCATCGAAGATTACCGGATACCCCATATTCCGCATTATAGGCAGGGATCTGACATCAAACACAAGATTGTGGTAACCGAAGGAAACGCCTCTTTCCGTTATCAGAATATTTTCATTACCAACCGATCTTATTTTTTCAATAATGTTGATAATATCTCCCGGAGCAAGAAACTGGCCTTTTTTTATGTTGATTACCCTGGCTTTACCGGCTATCTCCAGAATAAAATCAGTCTGACGGCAAAGAAATGCCGGCACCTGCATTATGTCAAGGATTTCCGCCGCCGGCTCAATTTCTTCAAAACGATGAACATCGGAAAGAACAGGAACACCCAGTTTTTCCTTAATTCTTTTAAGAATAGCCAATCCTTCCATCGCCCCCGGGCCGCGGTAAGAATGAATGGATGTGCGGTTGGCTTTATCGTAAGATGCCTTGAATATATAAGGGATATTTAGCTTTGCCGCAAGATTCTTCATATATTGAGCAACGTCCATTGCCGATTCTTCATTTTCCAGTACACAGGGACCGGCTATCAGAACAAATCCTTTTTTACCGCCGATCACAAAGTTACCCATATCAATCTGCTTCATGCTATTCTTGCTCCTTATTAGTTTTCTGCAACTTTTTTTGCAGAAGTAATATCTTCAATCTCGGTATTCTTTTTTTGGCTCTCGATGATTCCGGATTCAATTCGTAAGCATTGGTATAAGCCTGCAGAGCCTCCTGGTACAAACCTTTCTTTTCGTATACCTCACCAAGATTGGCATAGAGTTCATCATCTTCCCGGTCATATTTTAAGGCAATGAGATAATTTTCAATTGCCTTATCCCAATCACCACGAGCGGCATAAGCGTATCCCAGGCTTCCATAAGACGCTGCTTTTTTCGGCTCCAGCATAACAATTTTTTTATAATATTTTATGGCCTGATCAACTTTTTTTTCTTTCAGATAATAGTGGGCCAGAATACTCAATATCTCCTTCGTCGGAGGAGATATTTTCTCATATTCAGCTATGGCTTCTTTTTCTTTTCCCAGTTTTCCATAGGTATAAGCAAGATTGTAATGCAGATTGGAATTCTTTCCACCAAGCTTTATTGCTTTTTTGTAATTTTCCACCGAAAGGTTATAATTTTTTAATTCACCATAGGCAAAACCAAGGCTGGCAAAAACCGAAGGGTTACGGGGGTGAATTTTGGACAGCCTTTCATGATATTTAACAGAATGATCGAATTTGCCTCTTTTAAAATACAACTCCGCCAGACGCTCGATGGCATCGGAATCATCCGGTTTAATTTTCAGGACATGTTCATATTCTTTGATTGCTTCGAGATCGAGTTTTCTCTTCTCATAAGCGGCCGCAAGATTAAATCTGATTACCGGTTCATCGGGGCTCAGCGCTACCGCCTTCTTCAGATTATGCAACTCTTCTTCCGGATTTCCTTTTCCGGCGTAAGCCGCGGCGAGATTGGCATAGGCAGCGGCAAACCGCGGCTGATATCTTACTGCTTCCTTATAATATTTAACAGCATCGTCATATTTGCGAATTTTTAAATAAGCATCGCCCAAAGCAAGTAGTGCCGAATTTTTATCCTTGGAATTCCTGACAATATATTCATACTGTTCAATAGCCGGATTTATCTTCTTCACGTGAACATAAGCTTCACCTAACCGGAAGCGGATGGTATAATTTTCCGGATCATTTTTTACAGCTGTTTTATAGTTTTCAATCGCCTGTTCCCAGAGGCCTTTTTCTTCAAAGGAAAAACCAAGAGTGGCATAGGCTTCCGCATCCTGCGGATTTATCCTGACGAGTTTTCTGGATACCTCAATGGCGTGGTCGTATTCTTTTTTTCTAATGTAACATTCAGCCAACTCCCGCAACGCTACTTTATCCTCGGAATTTAACTCCAGCACATCCCGGTACTGGCTGATAGCGTCATCAATTTTTCCTAATTTCGTGTAGATTCCGGCCAAAATTTTACGTACACCCGTATCTTCCCGATTATATTCAATTGCCTTTTTCAGGTATTCAATTTGCATCTTCACATTTTTTGTATCCTTGGCAAAGCGCAGCCAATCCTGAGGTGTAATGACAACTTTTATCGGCACATTAGCCAGCAACTCATTTTTGTGATTTATCCTGATGGAATAACCGGATATTGTTCCTCCACTCTGGCTCAGCTCACCCTTCAGCATTATTTTGTTAATCAGATCAACACCCCGCAACAAAACCCCCAGATCGTTGCCTCCCTTGCCCAATCCCTCAATACTTACCGTTGTAAATTCTCCTCTCAGGTCGTCGCTGGCAACCGCTCGCACGGCAAATTCGTCACGGTAAGTAACTTCGAGCGATTCGCCTGCACGGACAATAATGTCTTTACCATTTTTTTCCATGGCCAGATAATAAAAGTGCGGCTTACCCTGCAACAGATAGTAAGAGACTATATTGCTTCCCCGAACAGCATTAAATTTAATCCATTCGACACTTTGGGGATAAAAGAAATATAACAAAACAAACAAAATAATTATTACAACGGCGCCGGTACCTGTGATTAACAATATCTTATGTCCGCTGCCTTTGTTTTGCCCATTATTATCTTTATTTTCCGCTTCCATCAGTCCCTCAATATATCTTTTTAAAATCGGGTTTTCATCCCCGGGGATGAAACTTTTTATGAATCTCTTTTAATCTATCCCGTGTTATATGAGTATATATCTGCGTTGTGGATATGTCGGCATGTCCCAGCATTACCTGAACTGTACGCAAATCGGCACCTCCCTCTAAAAGATGGGAGGCAAAAGAATGGCGAAAAGTATGCGGATGAACCTTTTTCAGCAAACCTGATTTTTTGGCATATCCGGCTATTATTTTCCAGACACCCTGCCTGGTGAATTTATTGCCAAAGCGGTTAAGAAACAAAACATCCGTACTTCTATTGCGCATTAATTGCGGTCTGGCCTGTTCTATATAAAGTTTTGTACAGTCGTAAGCCTTTTTACCGACAGGAACTATGCGTTCTTTCGATCCCTTTCCCATAACAACCAGAAAACCAACCTGCCAGTTAATGCTGTTCATCATCAGCCCCGTCAACTCGGAAACACGGATTCCCGTCGCATAAAGTAATTCCAGCATTGCAGAGTCCCGGCGTGCCACAGCTGTTTCCCCTCCCGGCTGGGCCAGAATAAGGTTCATTTCTTCCTTGCTGATAGTATCCGGAAGCCGCATCCATACTTTGGCGAGATCAATATTGGCAAGCGGTGTCTCGTCGATCAACTTTTCCCGCAAGAGAAACTTATAAAAACTCCGCAGTGCGGCAAGTGACCGGTTCATGGAATTTGCGGAAAGTCCTTCATTTTTAACCCGGACCAAGTATTCAATAACCACCGACGGCACAACCTGCCGCAAATCCCTTAACCCCTGTTCCTGAACAATCAGCATAAAACGGGACAAATCGCGTCCGTAGGCTTCCAGAGTATTTTGGGCAATACCGCGTTCAATCAGAAGGTGATTTAAATATTTATCCAGTAATTCCCGCATTTAAGTTTTTAACGCAAAAATAATAATGAAGTAAAGTTTTTTTATTGACTTATTTCATATTCTCGTAAAAATAAGAGTTATTAAAATATAAATAGCGTGGCGGAGAACAGAAAATGGAAAAAATAATTATCGCTTCCGATCACGGAGCCTTTGTTCTGAAAGACCGGATCATATCCTTTTTAAAAACGAAAAACTGCGAAATCAAAGATATGGGCGTCTATAATGAAGATTCCGTGGATTATCCCGATATTGCCGGGAATACCTGCCGGGAATTTATGAAAGGCGGCTATGACTTCGGTATCTTACTTTGCGGTACAGGAATCGGCATGTCTATTGCCGCCAATAAAATTAAAGGAATCCGCTGCGCACTAGTCCATGACCTCTTCACTGCGGAAATGGCCAGAGCCCACAATAATGCCAACTTCATCGCTTTCGGCGGCCGGGTGAAATATTCCTTGGCGGTAACAGACATGATTGAAAAATTTAGAAATACAAAGTTTGAAGGCGGCCGCCACGAACGGAGAGTCGCCAAAATCATGGGCATGGAAGAGCGGTGCCAATCCGGGCTGATTTCGCCGGAGAAATAATATCACATCTTGAATAATGTTTTTTCGCTGCAATACTCACGCTCAAACAATGCCCGGTACTGGTTTTGCTCATATCATGCCATAAATATCTTATATGCCCAAAGCATGAAGGACACTGCCAGTACCAGCCAGACTAAGATAATTACCGCGCCTGACAGCCGACTCACAGGTTTTCCGTCTTGCATGGTTTCCTGTACCCGCAACCGGCAGCGGGCCAAAACACGATCAGGAACCAGCTTGATGGCAAGTGCAATACCAAGAGGTATCAGGATAAGGTCATCCAAATAACCGAGAACCGGCACAAAGTCCGGGATAAGATCAATAGGACTTAAAGCATAGGCAACGATACCGGCAACAAGAAGTTTTGCATACCATGGTGTCCCGGGATCACGCGCAGCAAGGTACAGAGCAAATGTCTCCGCTTTGAGATGAAGAGCACGTTTTTTCCATTTCTCAGGAAACATAGTATTTTTTCCCAAGTCTGTTCATACTTTCCCGTAATAAATTTATGGCGGTTTGTTCTGAAATGCAAACAGAAAAAGGTTGTTTTCTCTTTACTTCGGAATATGTTTCCCTAAACCAGGAATATTTAATTTCTTGATTCATCTGCAGCAAAGGCCAATCCTGCCTCCCCCCGCGGCAGAACCGGCCTTTATAAAACAGTTTATGTTGTTTTTTCCAATGCGGCCACTTCATCCACATTCATCACCCGGTCAATATCGAGCAAAATTTTTACCGTTCCTCCGGACTTGGCCATTCCTAAAATAAAATCAGTATTCAACAGTGTACCGAAATTCGGCGTATCTTCAATATCCACTTCTTTTATATTGAGTACCTCAGAAACGGCATCAACCAGGAATCCGACAAGGATATGACCTGCTTCTCTTTTAATTTCGATAATAATTATACAGGTACGGTCGGTAAATTCTATCTGCGGCATCCCGAACTTGAGTTTTAAATCAATGACCGGAATTACCTTGCCTCGCAAATTGATCACTCCTTTAACATAAGCAGGTGTCTGCGGGACAGGAGTAATTGCAATAATTCCAATAATTTCTTTAATTTTTAAAATACCTGCGCCATATTCTTCTCCGGCAAGGGTAAATGTTAGATATTTCCCCTCACGCCGGAGAGATTTTTCCGACTTACTTTCAGCCATAATTGCCGCTTCCATGAAAACCCCTCCTTTTTTATAAAAATGAACTTTGGTGTGTCATTTTAATGGTGCCCTTTCTTATCAAAAGCCATTATTGGTAACGGCGATTTTTCTTAAAAACTTAAGTTTTTAAGAAAAATTATAAAATACAATTTTGTGCTTTTTTTAATTAAAAATATACGGTTTATTTATGTTTTCCGGTATAATTCTGTTGACAGAAAAGCCCCCCTTATGATAGCACTCACATAATATTTTAAACATCATGTCGATAATATCCGGCATTAACAAAATTGCCGGTTTTTATTTATCAAGGAGCACTATTGAAACTGAGAGAAGTAAAAGAAATCCTCGATGCAGAAGTAATTATTGGTGAAGACAAACTTGATCTGGAAGTAAAAACGGCTTTTGGAGCCGACTTGATGAGTGATGTTCTGGCCTTCGCTAAAGCCGGCAGTTTATTGCTTACCGGTCTCACCAATGATCAGGTTATAAGGACCGCGGATATTCTCGACATTGCCGCAATCATCATGGTTCGCGGTAAAAGACCTGCTTCCGAAGCAATTGTTTTAGCTAAAGGATTGAAGATACCTATCTTGACGACCAAATACATTCTTTTTGAAACAGCAGGGCGCCTATACGCCAAAGGCATAGTTGGTTGTTTGGAAAAAGTTGATAACGCCAGTGGACGCAACTGACAAAACACCTTATCAACGCAGTTTTTATGTAGAGGGCGGTAATTTTACTTACGCGGGTATTGTTTCCACAAGTATTAAATCCATTCTCAAACAAATGGGATTGCCTGCTGACGTGGTAAGAAAAGCGGCAATTGTTTCATACGAATCAGAAATTAATATCGTTTCTTATGCAAAAAAAGGAGTAATTAAACTCACGGTCGATTCCCAGACCATTCAGATAGAGGCAATTGATGAAGGTCCCGGAATTCCCAACATTGATCTGGCCATGCAGGAAGGTTACTCCACTGCTGACCAGAAAATTCGGGAAATGGGATTTGGCGCCGGAATGGGGTTGTGTAACATCAAGAATTATTCCGACACATTTAATATTTCTTCGGAAATCGGCAAAGGAGCTTTTCTGAAGATGATAATCGACAGGCATTGATTACTTACGGGTCTTATTGTGAATATTGAAACGATCATCAAAGAATTGAATTTAAAACTAAGGTCTGCAACAGGCGACCTTAAAAAAAATATATCGGGAGGTTACACGGGAGATCTGCTGAGCGATGTTATGGCAAATTCGCACGAAGGAGATATTTGGATAACTAGGCAGGTGCACCAGAATATCGTCGCCGTCGCCAGCCTTAAAGATCATGCGGGTATTATTCTCATCAATTCCTGCGAGCCGGCAAAAGATACATTGGAAAGAGCCGCGCAGGAAAATATCCCTATCATGGTTTCAGACTTGAGTGCATTTGAATTATCGGGTAAAGTTTATGATCTGCTGGCAAAAAAAGATTAATTTGCCGATGGAACTTTGAGGATAATCCCGAATAATTACGGCAAACAATGATGCTGAAAGTTTTTAACTGTGATTTTCATATTCACACATGTCTGTCACCCTGTGCCGATCTGGATATGCATCCGCGGGCTCTGGTGGAAAAAGCACTGGAAGCAAAACTTGACCTCATAGCCATCTGCGATCATAATTCCTCGGAAAACGTACCTTTCGTAATGAATGCAGCTAGTGGCAAGGCTTTAAATGTTATTTCCGGAATGGAAATAACGACAAGCGAAGAAGTCCATGTATTGGCGATCTTCGACTCCCTCGACAACCTTGCCCGCATACAACGGGTTGTTTATCAGCATTTAAGCGGGAAAAATGACGAAAGACTTTTCGGTGTTCAGGCTGTTGTTAATGAAAATGGCGAAGTTGAAGGAATCAACGAAAAATTACTGATAGGTGCGACCGACTTATCATTGGATAAATTATTAATTCATATTCATGAATTTAACGGTTTGGCAATAGCTGCACATATAGATAGAGAAAGTTTCAGTGTTTTGAGTCAGCTGGGTTTCATCGATAAAAAGGTAAAATTCGATGCACTGGAAATAACACCGGCAACAGGAATTGCCGGAGCAAGAATAAAATATCGGGATCTGAGTAATTATTCTTTTCTTGTTTCATCGGATTCCCATTTTTTAAAAGATATAGGCACGGCAAGAACAAAAATTGTTTTACGGGAAGCGACGATAGCAGAATTAAAGATGGCCTTTGCCGGCCAAAATGGCCGCCGGGTTTTGGAGTAACACAATTCCGCTTTCAGAGAATAACGCTGCAACCGGCATAAGGAAGCCTGCGAGTGTAAATTGGTGTAAAAATGCTTGAACTTGCCCAGCATATTCTTGATATTGCGGAAAACTCCATCCGGGCCGGCGCCAAATTAATAGTCATTTCCGTTAATGAAGATACCGAAAAGAATTTATTAACGATTGAGATAAATGATGACGGCTGCGGAATGAAGGAAGAAGAAGTGAAAAAAGCACTTGACCCGTTTTATACGACAAAAACCGTCCGGCCGGTTGGTTTGGGACTTCCTCTCTTAACTGATGCTGCACGCAAATCGGGAGGAAAGCTGGATTTGCAATCGCAGACAGGCAGAGGAACAAAGGTTACCGCTACTTTCCGGATTGATCATATTGATCGACAACCGATGGGAAACATACCGGCCACATTAATCACTCTTATTGCCGCCAATTCAGAGGTTGATTTTATTTACGATCATCGGCATAATGGCCGGCAATTTAAACTGGATACTCGAGAGATACGCGATGAAATTTATGATGTGCCTATTTACCATCCTGAAATTATTAAATATATCAGGAATATCATTGAAGAAGGTCTCTGTGAAATTGAAACAGAGGCCTGAAATGAATATATGTTTTGAGGAGGGAATTGGATGAAAGCGGAAGATAGTGAACTTTTGAAAGAATTTACAACGGAACAAGTGGCCAAGCTCGATGAAATAATCAAGAAACATAAGAATAAACCCGGCGGGCTGATTCCCGTACTGGAAGAGGCGCAAATTGCTTTGGAATATCTGCCTATTTCCGTACAGAAAAAGATCGCCGCAGGATTAAATCTTCCTTTGAGCCGTGTTTATGGCGTTGTTACCTTCTACTCGTTTTTTACCATGACCCCGCGCGGTAAGCACACAGTGCGTGTTTGTCTGGGAACAGCCTGTTATGTACGCGGCGGTAAAGCGATAGCCGATACCCTAAAGAAGGAATTCGGCATTGAAGAAGGTGAAACCACGCCGGACAGAATGTTTACTCTGGAAACCGTCCGTTGCCTGGGCGCCTGTGGATTGGGACCGGTTATAGTTGTAGATGAAGAGGTACATGGCCGGGTGAAACCTTCCAAAGTCAAAGAAATACTGGCCCAGTATACATAATTTCATTACTCGTTAGAATAATTTAAGGAGGAACCGCCGATGGCGAAACTAACCATAGATGATCTGAAAAAAATAAAAGAAAAAGTACATTCGGAAATGGCTCTAAGAGAAGGCGACCGCAGAGTAAAAATCACGGTGCACATGGGAACCTGCGGCATTGCTTCCGGTGCCCGGGAAGTTATGGATACACTGCTTACGGAAATTGAAGCAGCCCAGGTAACCGATGTTTTTGTGACTACATCAGGCTGCATGGGGCTTTGCAGCCGCGAACCATTGGTCACGGTTGAAATCTTAAATCAAGACCCGATAAAATATGAGTATATGAATCCCAACAAAATGCGGCAGGTTTTCAAAAGGCATGTTTTGGAGGGTGAAATTCAGACGCCTTTCGTTCTGGCCAAAGGTGCTGAAAAAACAAAGTAAGTTCATTGCTGTTTTAGATATTATACATGTATAGATAAGATCATTTCTTAAGGAGGGTGTTGGTTAAATGAAAATTTTTCGTTCACATATATTACTTTGTGGAGGTACCGGTTGCCAGGCTTCCGGCAGTCTGACCGTAAAAAAAGCTCTGTTGCAGGAGTTGGATAAGAAACATCTGGCTGATGAAATAAAAGTAGTGGAAACCGGTTGTAACGGATTTTGTGCCCTGGGACCCATCATGGTCGTGTACCCCGAAGGCATCATTTATATCTCAGTCAAAGCCGCAGATATTCCGGAACTGGTAGAAGAACACCTGATCAAGGGAAGAGTTCTGGGACGTCTTTTATATCACGAACCATCTACGGACAAAGTCATCCCGACGATGCAGGATATTCCCTTTTTCGCACTCCAGGAGTTGCGCGTGTTGAGAAACCGCGGGTTAATTGATCCGGAGAAGCTCGAAGAATATATCGCCCGTGACGGTTACGCCGGTATGGCCAAAGCGCTGACCGAGATGAAGCCGGAAGAAATCGTGAGCGAAGTTCTTAATTCCGGCTTACGCGGCCGCGGCGGAGCAGGTTTTCCTACAGGACTGAAATGGAAATTCGCCGCTCAGTCTAAAAGCGATATAAAATATGTTTTATGCAATGCCGACGAAGGCGACCCCGGTGCCTTCATGGACAGGAGCGTACTCGAAGCTGATCCTCATTCCGTCCTCGAGGGAATGGTAATTGCGGCAAAAGCAATTGGATCAAAGCAGGGATATATTTACTGCCGTGCCGAATATCCGCTGGCAATTCACCGTTTGAATATCGCCATCGGCCAGGCCAAAGAAGCCGGTCTTTTAGGCAAAAATATTTTAGGAACGGGCTTTGATTTCGATCTGGAAATTTATCAGGGAGCAGGTGCCTTTGTCTGCGGCGAAGAAACGGCTTTAATGACTTCCATTGAAGGTAAACGAGGCATGCCCCGTCCCCGGCCGCCCTTCCCGGCAGTTGCCGGTCTCTGGCAGAAACCTAGTATCTTAAATAATGTCGAGACGCTGGCCAACGTCGGTCAAATCATCCTGCGCGGCGCCAAGTGGTACGCATCCGTCGGCACCGAAAAAAGCAAAGGAACAAAAGTTTTCGCTTTAACCGGTGATGTCAATAATGTGGGTCTGGTCGAAGTTCCCATGGGAACTTCTCTGGGAACGATTGTCTACGACATCGGCGGCGGTATTCCCAAAGAAAAGAAATTTAAAGCGGCGCAATTAGGCGGTCCTTCCGGCGGCATGATTCCCATTCAGCATCTGAATGCTCCCATTGATTATGAAAAAGTCGTCGAATTAGGCGCCATCATGGGTTCCGGCGGTTTGATCGTTATGAACGAAGACAAATGCGCCGTGGATATGGCAAGGTTTTTCATGGATTTCTGTCAAGATGAATCCTGCGGCAAATGCACTCCCTGCCGTGAAGGCACCAAGCGCATGCTGGATATTTTGACCAATATCACGAAAGGCAAGGGAAAAGAAGGCGATATCGAGCTTCTGGAAGAAATGGCCGGTGTAATTAAAAATGCGGCTTTATGCGGACTGGGTCAAACGGCACCGAATCCAGTTCTGAGCACGATCCGTTATTTCCGCAACGAATACGAAGATCACATCCGCAATCACCGCTGCCGCGCCACCGTTTGTTCAGCGCTGTTTAAATCGCCCTGTCAGCATACCTGTCCGATTGAAATGGATATTCCTTCTTACATCGCTCTTGTTCGCGCAGGCAGATTTGAAGATGCTTACAAAATATTATTGCAGACCAACCCCTTCCCGTCCGTCTGCGGTAGAGTCTGTGATCATAAATGTCAGACCAAATGCCGTCGCGGCAATATGGACGAACCACTCGCGATTAAATTTTTGAAACGCTTTATTACCGACAATGCACCGCGGCCCAAGGTTGATCCGGTCCCCGTAACCCGCAAAGAAAAGGTCGCCGTAGTCGGTGCCGGTCCGTCCGGACTCACCGCCGCCCGTGATCTCGCCCTGCGTGGTTATAAAGTTGTCGTTTTTGAGGAACTTCCTTTTGCCGGTGGAATGCTGCGTTGGGGAATTCCCGCTTATCGTCTGCCCCGCAATATTCTGGATGGGGAAATTGACACCATCAAGGCCCTCGGCATAGAAATTAAATTGAATACAAGAGTGGGGCGCGATATATCCTTCGCCAATATCGAAAAAGACTTCGACTTCATCTACCTCGCCTGCGGCGCTCATAAGAGCCAGAAAATGAATGTCCCCGGTGAAGATTTGAAAAATGTTTACGGCGGCGTCGAATTCCTGCGCGATTTCAATGCCAACGAAGAAAAATGGTTAAAAGGAGAAAAACAACTTGGTAAAAAAGTAGCCGTGGTCGGTGGTGGAAACTCGGCTATTGACGCCGCCCGTGTAGCACTGCGCCTCGGTGCCGATGTAACTATTCTCTATCGCCGTTTAAGACAGGATATGCCCGCTGCGGAAGAAGAAATCAAGGCAGCTGAAGATGAAGGCATCAAGATCGAATACCTTGTCGCTCCATTAAAGATCGAAGGAACAAAAGGAAAAGTCAGTTCCGTTTCCTGCCAGCGGATGAAGCTCGGCGATTATGATAACAGCGGCCGCAAAAAACCGGTTGCCGTCGCCGGTTCCGAATTTACGCTGAATATTGACACAATCATTGCGGCCATAGGGCAGGTGCCGGACATGAGTTTTGTTGATGCGGCAAGCAAAATCGAGGTTAAACGGGACTGCCTGGTCGTCGGCAATGTTTATAAATCACGCACACGGAATATCCGCTATTTTGCGGGTGGTGACGCCGTAACCGGGCCTGATACCGTTATTGCCGCTATTGCCGCCGGACATCAGGCTGCCGACGACATTGATACTTCCATCAGGAAAGCAAACGGTGAGCCGGCTTACGAAAAACCGGCGGAAGAAAAAATCGACGTTCCGCTGGTCATCGACGAAGAGACGGTAGAAGCTCCTCAAATGCCCATGCCGGAGATGGAAAGCGCTCTCCGCAAGGCCGGCTTTGCAGAAGTGGAGCTTGGATTTACCAAAGAAGATGCCATGAAAGAAGCCTGCCGCTGCCTGCGTTGCGATGCCGAGCTTTAATATATTTTGGATTAAGGAGAACACATTTATGTCAACCGTAAAATTGACTATTGATAATCGTAAAATTGAAGTTGAAGCGGGTACTACAATTCTGGAAGCAGCCAAGAAAAACGGAATTAAAATACCAACCCTTTGCGCCTGGACGGAAATAGGACATACGCCGGGCGCCTGCCGGGTTTGCATGACGGAAGTGGAAGGCCAGAAAAGTCTCATCGCCGCCTGTGTTTTTCCCGTAAGTGAAGGAATGGTCGTCCATACCAACACGGAAAAAGTGCGTCAGGCCCGGAAAATGGTTGTAGAGCTCCTGCTCGCCAATCATCCCCAGGAATGCAACTTCTGTGTGAGAAACGGTAATTGTGAATTGCAGAAAGTAGCCGAATTTGTGGGACTGCGGGAAGTCCGTTTCGATTACACCCAATTTCCCAAAGAAGGCATGATCGACCGATCCAGCCCTTCGATTGTCCGGGACAACCGCAAATGCATCGAATGCCATCGCTGTGTGGCGGTTTGCGAAAATATCCAGACGGTTAATGTTTTGACTCCGGCGCATCGCGGCAGTGACGTGAAAGTTGTACCGGCTTTTGATCTGCCGCTTATTGAATCCAATTGCGTCGCCTGCGGTCAATGCATTCTGGCGTGCCCGGTGGGAGCATTATACGAAAAAGATGACGTTGATGCGGTTTGGAAAGTCCTGCAGGATCCGCAAAAACACGTCGTAGTTCAGGAAGCTCCGGCCATACGGGCTGCTCTGGGCGAAGAATTCGGACTGCCCGCAGGTACGCTTGTTACGGGAAAAATGATCGCCGCACTGCGCAGGCTTGGTTTTGCCAAGGTTTTCGACACAAACTTCACTGCGGATCTGACGATCATTGAAGAAGGAAACGAATTGCTTAAACGTGTAAAAGAGGGCGGCAAACTGCCGATGATTACTTCGTGCAGCCCCGGCTGGATCAAATTCTGCGAACACTTTTATCCCGAATTACTGGGTCATCTCTCCACCTGCAAATCCCCGCAGCAGATGTTCGGTGCTCTGGCCAAAACCTATTACGCTGAAACAGCAGGGATCGATCCCCAAGATATCGTTTCCATTTCCATTATGCCTTGCACGGCGAAAAAATTTGAAGCCCAGCGCCCGGAAATGGCAAGCAGCGGTTTCCGTGACGTGGATTATGTATTGACGACCAGAGAACTCGCCCGCATGATCAAAGAAGCCGGAATTGATTTTCTTAATCTGCCGGATGAGGAATATGACGCACCGATGGGCGAATATACCGGAGCCGCCACTATTTTTGGTGCAACCGGCGGCGTTATGGAAGCAGCATTGCGCACTGTTTATGCCGTCGTTACCGGAGAAAATTTACCGAGCCTCGATATTACCCCTGTGCGGGGATTGGAAGGAGTAAAGGAAGCAACCGTAAAAGTCGGAGCACTGGGCAATGTGAAAGTTGCGGTTGCCCATGGATTAGGTAATGCCCGCAAGATCATGGATAAAATCCGTGACGGTAGCGCCGATTATGCTTTTATTGAAATCATGTGTTGCCCGGGAGGCTGCATTGCCGGAGGCGGAGAACCCATCCCGACAAATAATGAAATGAGAGCTCTGCGCTCTGCCGCCCTCTATCGTGATGACGGAAAAGTACAAAAATTTCGCCAGTCGCACGAGAATCCTTCCATTACAAAGATTTACGATAAATTTTTAAAGGAACCGCTGGGGCATAAATCTCATCAGCTTCTGCATACTAAATATAAAAAGAGGGGCACTGAACTGCCTCAGGGAAAAGATTGATAAATTTTCTATGAACGATTGAAAAAAAGAAGAGGTTTGTTCCTGAAGGACAAACCTCTTTTAAATGAACGACCCTGCCGCAAGCAGCGGGGAATATAATCCGGGATCCCGAATAGCTTCGCTCAAACTCGCTCGTCCTGCATAAGCCGGGCTTTGCTTTCGGGATCAATTCCACTTTCGCTTCAAACTTCATTGCACTCGTTTTCAGTGAGTGTCATTGATTTAACCCTGAATATTTTTAAAGCATATGTCAGACACACGGATTGAACATGATTTTTTGGGAGAGCTGCCTGTTCCGGCCGAAGCTTACTGGGGAATTCATACTCAGAGAGCGATTTCTAATTTTTCTATCAGCGGTATCAAGGTCAATCCCTGCCTCATTGCAAGCCTGGCGCTTGTCAAAAAATCCTGCTGCCTGGCCAATTGCGAAACAGGTCATCTTAATTCCGGAAAAGCCGCAGCGATTATCACTGCCTGTGATGAAATTGCCGAAGGCGGGCTCTCCGATCAATTTCCCGTGGATGCACTGCAAGGCGGCGCCGGAACATCAACCAATATGAATATCAACGAAGTCATTGCCAACCGTGCCATTGAAATTCAGGGTGGCAATAAAGGTGATTATTCTCTGATTCATCCTCTGGAAGATGTTAATCTGCATCAATCCACCAATGACGTCTATCCCTCGGCAATTAAAGTCGCCGGGATTTACCGGCTCCGTAATTTAGCAAAAGCCATTGCCGATCTGCAAGGCGCTTTTCAGGAAAAGGAAAAAGAGTTCGGCCGGATAATCAAAATCGGGAGAACGGAATTGCAGGAAGCTGTTCCTATTACCCTGGGAGCGGAATTTTCCGCTTTTGCCGAAGCAATTTCGCGCGACCGATGGCGGACTTCTAAATGTGAGGAACGTCTGCGCGTAGTAAATCTGGGAGGAACTGCTGTTGGTACCGGACTTACCGCACCCCGGGATTACATTTTCCTCGTCATTGAAAAATTAAGAGAAGCAACCGGACTGGGATTGTCACGCGGTGAAAACCTGCCTGCTGAAACCGCCAATGCCGATTCCTTTGTTGAAGTTTCCGGAATTCTTAAAGCCCATGCCGTAAATCTGCTGAAAATCGCCAATGACTTACGTTTAATGAACTTCCTCGGAGAAATAAAACTACCTCAGTTGCAGGCAGGTTCTTCAATCATGCCCGGAAAAGTGAATCCTGTTTTGCTGGAGGCGGCAATTTCCGTAGGCTATAAAGTTATCGCCAATGACGGCATCGTAACCGCAACCGCCAGCCGCGGCACGCAACAGATCAACGAATTTCTCCCGCTGCTGGCCCACTCCCTTCTGGAAACACTTGATTTACTGATCAATATTGATAAACTACTGGCCAATCATGTCAGAAGTATCACCGCCGGCGTTGATAAATGCCGGGAATATTTCGAACACAGTCCGATGATTATTACCGCTCTTTTACCTGTCATCGGTTATGAACGGGCAACTCAGTTAATGGCTGAATTTACGCGGACCGGGACAAAAAATATGCGGAAATTTTTGGAAGAAAAACTGGGCGAATCCATTGTGGAAAAAGTCTTTTCTTCCGTCAGCCTGACTGCATTAGGTTACAAGGATTATGGAAAAGACACCGAAAAGCAATAGACTGCACATTGCTCTCATGGGGCGTACTAATGTCGGCAAATCCAGCCTGCTTAACCTGATGGTGGGGCAGGACATTGCCATAACTTCACCTCTGGCCGGTACAACTACGGATGTTGTCGAAAAGGCCATGGAACTTTTGCCGCTGGGACCGGTTCTTTTTCTCGATACCGCCGGACTGGATGATACCTCGCAACTTTCCCGCGCCCGACTGGAAAAAACGGTAAAAATATTTGACCGCACCGATGTTATTTTTCTTCTTACGGAAGCCGATGTTTGGACCGACTTTGAAGAAACTGTTTTGATTCAGGCTAAAACCAGAAAAATACCAATCCTGGTTATTGTCAATAAAATTGATTTAAAGGCTCCCTCGGCAGATTACCTGGAAATAATAAAACAAAAAACTGGTCGCGCAATCAGCGTTTCGTGCACGGCTATCTCTTTGCGCAATGCCTTTCTCGACGAATTAAAACAGCGTCTGCTGGAAATTACGCCTGCCGATTTTATTGCCCCTCCGTCACTTATCGGAGATTTACTTCCACCCGGCAGTATTGCCGTTCTCGTAGTTCCCATTGATTTACAGGCACCCAAAGGCAGGCTTATTCTACCTCAGGTACAGACAATTCGGGATGCTCTGGACAATGATGCGGCAACTCTGGTTGTCAAAGAACGGGAATTATCCACCGCACTGGCCAATCTGAAAAACCCGCCGGCAATCGTCGTAACAGACTCTCAAGCCGTTCTCAAAGTGACCGCCGATGTTCCTAAAAACATTCCCGTCACAACCTTCTCCATATTATTCGCCAGACAGAAATCAGATCTCTCCGCCATGGCAATAGGGGTGGCAAGCATCGGCCGATTAAAGCCCGGCGACCGGGTTTTAATCGCGGAGGCCTGTTCCCACCATGCTCTCGAAGACGATATCGGCCGTATAAAAATCCCCCGTTGGCTCAGGCAATATCTGGGCTTTGATGTGCAAATTGATATTTCCACAGGCCGTGATTATCCGGAGAACCTCAATCAATATAAACTGATCATCCACTGCGGAGCCTGCATGCTGACACGCCGGGAAATGCTGAACCGCTTGCATAAGGCACAGGAACGGGATATCCCCGTCACTAATTACGGAGTGGCGATTTCTTTTCTCCAGGGTGTAATCCGGCGCACACTGGAACCATTTCCTTACGCGCTGGAAGCTTTTGAAAAAGAAATGAAGCAGAATTCATGATTTCCGCTGGCTCTGCCTGAAGCTCAATCGGCGGGGCGTTAAACGGAAATCGCTTTCCTTTAAACGATTTTCCCATTGACCAGCACACGAGCATTTTTTGTTCAAAATTCGAGACGACTGTCCTGAATAGCGGCATTATAAAAATGCCAAAACAATCATGCTCAAAAACAACTTGACCTATTGGAATGAATTACATATGTATTAAATAATATATGTCATTTATGAGATATGTTATAGTTCATGTCGGGTAATGAATTTACTTTAGAAAGGAAAAGGGAAATGAATGTAACCGCAAAAACATATCAAAAAGGAGAAATTCCCGGCGTAATTGCGATCAATGCCACCGTTTGTAAAGGATGTGATGCCTGCAAACGCCACTGCCCCACCGGGGCAATCACAGGCATGTTCGGCACGACGCACCGTATAGATGTTGATCTCTGCCTGAGCTGCGGACAATGTCTCATCAATTGCCCGTTCGGCGCTCCCTATGAAACATCGGATACGGTAGATGAAGTCATCGCCAAACTCAAAGACCGTAATAACACGGTTGTCGGTATTATCGCTCCGGCCGTGCGCGTGGCCATCGGTGAAGATTTCGGCCTTCCGGCCGGCTCTCTGGTCACAGGTAAACTTTATGGTTCAATGAAAAAAGCCGGTTTCGAAATTCTTGATAATAATTTTACCGCTGATTTAACCATTATGGAAGAAGGAACCGAATTCATCACCCGCGCCCGTCATGCGCTTTTCGGCGAAAAAAGCGAACATGGCGGGGAAATCGGTCCGCTGCCTCAGTTTACTTCCTGCTGCCCGGCGTGGGTCCGGTTTGTCGAAACCAGGTATCCGACATTGATTCCCCATTTATCGTCGGCGAAATCGCCCCAACAGATGGCCGGTACTGTCGCCAAAACATACGGCACCAATGTTTGGAAAAAATCACCGGAAAGTATTTATACGGTCGGCATCATGCCCTGCACGGCCAAAAAACTGGAAGCCTCGCGTCCGGAATTTAACGCCGCCTATAAATACAACAAAAAAAACGGCCGCGGGCTTACGAATAAACCCTATCCTGATGTGGACACCGTTTTGACCACTCGCGATTTATCACGTCTGTTCAAAAAGCTCAAAATCGACTTGGCGCAGGAAGAAGAAGTCGCAGGCGGATCGCTGCTTGCCGACTACACGGGCGCAGGCACAATCTTCGGCAATACGGGCGGCGTTATGGAAGCAGCGCTGAGAACCGCTTACGCTGTTCTGACCGGCAGTGAATTAAAACCGCTAGAGTTCAAACCGGTACGGGGATTACAAGGCATGAAGAGTGCATCAGTGACACTCAAAGACGCCAAATACAACAAGGAAGTTACGGTAAAAGTGGCTGTTGTACACAATATGGCTGAAAATATCCAACCGGTCGTAAATGAAGTGCTGGCCGGCCGTTCACCCTATCATTTCATTGAAGTGATGAACTGTCCGGGAGGTTGCATCAACGGCGGCGGGCAGCCTGTTTGCAGCAGCGGTTCTTCCTGGATCAGTGCTATCCGTCCCTGGTTTGCGTGGAAATAACATAATAAAAGGAGAAAAATATGGAAAAACAAAGTTATCAATACATAGAAAACCCGCTGCAAGTAACACGACGGGAATTTATCACTATCGGCGGAATGGTTGTGGCTTTTCTGGCCATACCAACCGTCTGGATAACGCTGGTGACTTCATCGAGCAGTCGCTATCTTCAGGCGCGGACAAAAGGCTTGTATCAGGATGATACAAAAGCCGCAGTCCGGGTCAGTCATGCCAATAAATCCGTGGCCCGTTATTATAAGGAATTCGGCGGCACTCCCCTGGGACATATCTCCGAAGAGTTGCTGCACACAAAATACATTAATCGAACAAAAGTTCTTTCCTGAGAGGAGGTTAGTTTATGTATAGTGAAAAAACCATTTTAAAACATCCCTGGAGTGTAAGAATATTCCATTATCTGTTGATTCTTAGTTTCCTGCCGCTGGCCATGACCGGGATTATTCTATATTTTAAACCGCTGAGCGAAAGCGCAGTGAATCTGGCTATGCAGGTTCATGTGGTCTGCGGAGTTATCCTGACCATAGATGCAATTGCCTATTTGCTGATTGGCTTTAACCGCGTTATTCTCTTCATTAAAAGAATCTTCACTATGTCCGTGACCGATATCAAATGGTTCATGATTCTGGGAGGCTATCCGCAAAAATTATTATTAAAGAAGAAAGTTACCGTTCCACCAATGGGAAAATACAATTCCGGACAGAAGCTTTTCGGCATCTGCGTTTTCACCGGAGGTTCGGTTTTAATATTCACCGGATGGATATTATGGGCTTTTCCGCATCTTGTACCCGGAGAGACTGTTTATCTTCTTGGTTTATTACACACTATCTCTGCCTGGATCCTGACACTATTTTTACCGGTTCACCTGTTCCTGGGAATTTACATGTTTGACGACTTCAAGGCAATGATCCTGCATGGTAAAATTCCTTATGAAGAAGCAAAGGAAACGGCACCACTGTGGGTGGAAAAAGAAATTATTCCCATATCCAGGAATCAGTGTTGACAAAGCAACTTTGATGACGATAATGTGGGTGAAATTAGATTCTGCCTGCGAGGGAGGAATTTCTGATCCTGAGGGAAGTATGAAGTCTTTAATAAAAAGGTTTGATTCTTCCGGGTCAAACCTTTTTATTTTTACGGTGAATACAAATGATCAAAGATTTTATTGATGATGCAAAAATCGGAGATATACTCGAAAAAGCGAAGAATCCTCCGAAAGAAAAAGTACGGGAAATAATTGCCAAAGCAAAAACACTGGAGGGGCTTATGCCCGGTGAAGTCGCTGTCCTGCTGCAAACGGAAGACGATGAACTGATTACCGAAATCCAGCAGGCGGCACACTCTGTTAAAGAAGCCATCTACGGTAACCGTCTTGTTTTGTTTGCTCCGCTTTATATCGCCAATCTTTGCGCCAACAACTGCCTGTACTGCGGATTCCGCCGCGACAATAAAGATTTAAACCGCGTTGCCCTGACCATGGAACAAATTGAGAGTGAGGTGCGTGTTCTGGAACGCGAGGGACACAAGCGGCTTCTCATGCTCTGCGGTGAGCACCCTACCCGCTCCAGTCTGGAATATTTCATGGAAGCAATAGAAACCGCTTATGCAACTAAAACGGAAAAAGGAGGAGAAATTCGCCGGATTAATGTGGAAATCGCCCCGCTGCAAGCCGAGGAATTCAAACTTTTAAAAAAAACGAACATCGGCACATATGTTTTATTTCAGGAAACATATCACCATGCTACTTATAAAACAATGCACCCCAGCGGACCCAAAAAAGATTATGTCCGGCGACTTACCGCCATGCACCGCGCCCAGGAAGGCGGGATCAACGACGTCGGCATCGGTGCCCTCTTCGGTCTTTATGACTATAAGTTCGAAGTCCTGGGGTTGCTCTTCCATGCCCTGCAACTCGAGCAGGATTGCGGTGTCGGGCCTCATACCATTTCCATTCCCCGGCTGGAACCGGCTTTTAATGCCCCGGCGGCAATTAAACCGCCGCATCCGGTGAGCGATCATGATTTCAAGAAACTCGTCGCCATTATTCGTCTTGCTGTTCCTTACACCGGCATGATCCTGAGTACCCGGGAAAATCCGGAAATACGCTCCGAAGTTTTCGAACTGGGCATTTCCCAGATCAGCGCCGGATCACGCACCAACCCCGGCGGCTATCAGGAAGATTCGAGTGACGCTTTTCGTGCCGCTCAGTTCAACCTCGGCGATACCCGGACTCTCGATGAAGTAATTTTCGACATAACAACAAAAGGACATATTCCCAGTTTCTGCACAGCCTGTTACCGTCTCGGACGCACCGGTAAGGATTTTATGGATCTGGCCAAACCTGGTCTGATCCAGAAATTCTGCCAGACCAATGCCCTCTTCACCTTTAAAGAATATTTAATGGACTATGCCAGCCCAAGTACACGAGAGGCCGGCGAGAAATTAATTCAACAAACCGTCCAGGAAAAAATTAAACCGGCAATGAAAAAATCGGTTTTGAATAAACTTCAGAAAATCGAAGATGGAAAAAGAGATGTCTATATCTAAATCTGCAAATAATATTGAAGAAATAATAGACAAGGCCGAAACCGGCAATGAATTGAACCGCCGCGAAATCATCCGGCTGCTTGCCGCATCCGATAAGGACACGCGGCTTCTTTATGCTGCTGCCAACTCCGTACGAAAGCAAAATACCGGCGATGAAATTTTCCTGCGAGGTATTATTGAATTTTCCAACTACTGTGAACGCAACTGTCTGTATTGCGGCCTGCGGCGCAGCAATAAAAAGCTGAGCCGCTACAGAATGCCGGAAGATGAAATTATCGCCACGGCCAGGCTCATCAAAGAAACCCGTATTCCCACAGTCGTACTTCAGTCCGGTGAAGATTCCTTCTATACTTCCGAAGTCATCTGCCGGGTTATCGAGCGCATCAAAACCGAAACCGGTCTTATTATTACACTGTCTATCGGAGAAAAAAGCGATGCCGATTATCGGGATTTCCAGCAAGCGGGAGCAAACCGCTATCTTCTAAAACACGAAACTTCAGCGCAGGAGATTTACAACTACCTGCGTCCCGGATGCCTTTTGGAACAACGTTTGCGATGTCTGCAATCGCTGAAGAAACTTGGTTTTGAAACGGGAACGGGAAACATGGTGGGCCTGCCCGGTCAGACACCGGAAATATTGGCCGATGATCTGCTTTTAATGAAGGGAATTGACGCTGATATGCTGGGAATAGGACCTTTCATTGCTCATCCCGAAACACCACTTGCCGGACTTGCCAATTATGGTTTGGAAACAACTCTGCGGGTACTTGCCATTGCCCGCTTGATCACCCGTAACACAAATATTCCCGCCACAACCGCTCTTTGTTCTCTGCATCCCCGAGGAAGAATTCAAGCATTACAGGCCGGAGCAAATGTTGTCATGCCTGATTTCACACCGGAGATTTACAAAAGCCGTTATGACATTTATCCGGGCAGAACAGACGTAGGATCGGCAACTGAAATTATGGAAAATCTGCAAAAAGATTTCACCTCTATCGGCAGACCGCTTAATTTTTCGGCGGGATACCGGCAGCACAAAACAGTTTCCTGATTTCGCAGTACATGGATTATCTTTGATAAATGATTTGCTGAATGAACAGAACGGATTGAATATATTTTTGTCTGACTTTAAATACTTACTAACCTATTGCCCTCAAAAAATCACCTACAACCTTCCCTTGCTGAGTCCTATCCTGAACAGGTATATTCAGATTAATTGCGTAGCGAACACGCCTTCCTTCTTTCTCTTTTATTATATAACCGCCGTTATGGAAATCGGCAATAATTTTTCTTACCGCTCGCTCCGTAATTCCTACTTCCGATGATATTTCATTGGCAGTTATTTGAGGATGAAGCGCCAATATTTTCAGAACTAACGCATGATTTGTTAAAAAAGTCCACCGAGCTGCCATACAACTTCCTCCTGTAAAAAAAGCATATAAAAAGCCGCTGTCTAAAACATGTGCATTTTAGATAGCGGCCCGACTATCTCAATCCTCTGAAAATTTTCACAAAATTTTCAGACCCCATTAACAAACGATTGTGAGTTATTGTTAACTTTATAAAAAACATTTTTTTTATTGTCAAGCAAAATCAACAACCGGCATAACATATGAATACATTAATCGAAATTGCCTGCTTCCCGAATATCCGGAAATACCGGCAAACAAACAATACCAAAGATAAAAACGGCCGATACTATCCGGCGACTGAAATTTACCCCATCCCGTTTTCGGGAATCCTGCAAATCGACAATGATGCGCGTATATATCAACTAATTATGCACGGCAGTTTATCCATAATAAATTCAGGCACGGGAGGACTAAATGACACCATTGGTTTTACGCAAAGATGATAATGGACTATGCATACTGGTCCTCAACCGTCCGGAAAAACTCAACGCCATCAATATGGAAGTTATCCGGGAACTACGCGTTCATGCGGAGACACTGGAAAAACAATTCAAGACAATCGGTTGCGTGGTGTTAAGAGGCAGCGGGCGCTGCTTTTCCGCTGGTCATGATCTTGGTACTATTGAATCAGACAATCACGATGCTGCCGCCATAGCAAAGTTTGAATCGGAGACGATCACGCGTCTGGCCAACCTGCCGCAACCGGTTATCGCTGCCGTTCATGGACACTGCTATACAGGAGCTCTCGAGCTGGCTCTCTCCGGAGATATCATTCTCGCCGCAATGTCAGCCCGTTTTGCCGATACTCACGGAAAGTGGTCATTGACGCCGATCTGGGGCCTGAGCCAGCGTCTGCCTCGCCGGATCGGTGCCAATAAGGCTAAAGATATGATGTTCACAACAAAAACATATACCAGCGAGGAAGCGGCGGCAATGGGGCTTGCCAATTTGTGTGTGCCCGATGAAACCTTTGATGCGGAAATTGAAGCACTGGCCAGATCGATTTTGGCTACTTTCTGGTTCAGTAACAGAGCAAACAAGAAACTTCTTTTAAAAACCGACGGCATCTCTCTGGAAGACGGCATCCGCTACGAAGTTGAGCATACCGAAGGTATCGGACCGGATTCCAAAGAGCGCATCAGTGCTTTCGGCAAAAAAAATAACTGCCTTGCGGAGATGAAAAAAATGGGATGAAATATTTCAGAAGGCACAGTGTTTTAAGTTTTGAAACTACCGGGGATATACTTCTTATAATTCTCGCACCGGTAAATCGGCACAAGATCACTATCAACATCAAAAATTCAAACAAGAGGGGGCTTACCTGCCCCCTCTTTGGGATTACGGATTTTACAGCTGCTGATCAATAGCCGAAAATGTATGGTAACATCAGGAAACCTACCGAGATCAAGATCATATAGAAGAGGAAATAAATCATGCAGTAGCCCATGATATCTCTGAAACCAAGTTTGGCCACGCCCAGAAGCGGAATCGCCCAGAAAGGCTGGATGATGTCGGTAACCATGTCACCCCAGGCATACGCAATAACCGTCGCTGGTCCGCTCACACCAAGATCTTTTGCCGCCTGCATGATATACGGTGCTTCAATCGCCCATTTGGATCCGCCCGAAGGGACAATATAGTTCAGTATTCCCGAATACCACATGACAACGAACGGATAGAGTTCTTTCGTAGCGATCGCCGTGAACCAGCCCGACATAACCGAGGCCAGACCGGAAAATTTGATGATTCCAAAAATACCCGCATAGAAGGGAAATTGAACGACAACACCCCAGATGAATGTTCCACCTTCACAGGCTGCCTTGAGGAAAGATGCCGGTGTCTTGTGTAATATGACACCGATGATCAGAAAGACGAAATTAACCACATCGAGGTTGATCCCCGCAAAGCCCTTCTGGCTGAAATACCAGAAGAGCCAGATTATTCCGGAAACTCCCACAACTATATTAATGATGGGTGAGTGTTCCAACCGGACTGCCGGAGTCAGGTCCGCACCTGTCGGTCGGACCGGCGGTTCAAAACCGGCTTCTTCCATTAACTCAGGTGCCGCCTCTTTTATATCCTCTTTTTTCGGATGCATGAAGGGACCAACAACAACCATAAGAATCAACACAGCAAGAACAAGCAGAAGGTTGAAGGGATGGAAGATTGTTTCGGTTATGGGAATAATGCCGATCTCTTTTTCCAGAAAGTGTTTGGGGGTTGCCACAAGAAGCGGCGCCGAAGCGGAAAGACCGGCATGCCAAAACGTCCCGAGTCCCAAATAGGCAGTGGCCACGAGTAGACGATAATCAATACCACGGTGCTTTTTAACCATAAAGCGGACAAAGACCGCGGAACCGACAATGCTCAAGCCCCAGTTGAACCAGGCCAATCCCATGGAAACCAAAGCCATCAAGGCAATGCATCCTTTGGGAGTTTTCGGTAGGCCGGCCAAAGCATTGAGCCATCTGCTGAAAACAGGTGTTGTGGCAAGGATGTAGCCTGTTAAAATAATAAGACACATCTGCATGCCGAAGGAAAGGAGAACCCAGAAACCGCTTCCCCAATACTGAATCAATTGATAAGGTGATGATTTTGTAAAGATTAATCCCAGAAAATAAGCGATAACCGTAAGTACGACCGCTATAACCCAGGCATCAGGTACCCAACGGGTACTCCATCTGGTGCTGGCCGTCGCAAGTTTTTGTAACATAGCCACCTCCTAACATAATTTATGATGTTAATAAATGAACCTGTTACTATATTGCCACCTGCAAATCTGCGGCAATAGTTGAAAAAAACTGCAATGCCATTGACTTGATTTACTGATTTATCCCCCCTTTCCCTTAATGAAAAATTTAATGATTTTTAAAATGCAATCCCGCAAAATTTTCATACGAAAATTTTGTCAAGGTCTTGTTTGATTGGCTTTAAGTTATGTAAAACAGTTATGATTCAATGTCAATTAAAAATATGAATTTTGTTAATGCCATATAATTATGTCATGGGGTAACTGCCAAGAGAAAATGTCATGGTTTAGGAAAAGGAATAGAAAAAGCAGAAAATAGAGACACCGAAATAGAGGAGGTGTCTCATGTTTTCGGAAGAGAAGATAACCATGGCAGAATTGAACAGATACGAGATAATAAGGTGTTTATTGGATAAAAGAATAACAAATAGAGAAGCAGCAAGATCATTGGAACTTTCCGTTCGCCAGATTCAAAGAATAAAAAAGAAAGTGACTGCAGAAGGTGTCCGAGAGATATTTCATGGTAACAAAGGCAGAAAACCGGTTCATGCTTTTTCCTCGAAACTTAAAGAAGAATTCGCAGTGGCAAGGAAGGCCAGATGCTTTTTCTGGATGGTTCGCCACATTATTGGTTTGGAGACATTCCAACGACATTAATTTTGTGTACTGATGATGCCACAGGCAAACCTTTATATGGTATTTTTCAGACGCAAGAGGATTTGGATGGATGTTTTATCGTATGCAGCCATATTTTCAAAAAATACGGATTGCCGGGATGTTTTTATCTGGATAAGGCTTCACAATTTACGACAACCAGATATGGAGGTATTCACTACACTGTTCATACTACACATAAGCTTACAAATTTCGAGAGGGCGATGCAGGAACTCAGGGTAGGACTTATTTTTGCTGATTCACCGCAAGCTCGGGGCAGAGTGGAAAGAATCAACGGGTCTTTTCAAGACCGTTTAGTGGCTGAGTTACGAGTTAATGGCATCAATAGTTTCGAGGCTGCTAATCGTTACCTCAACAAAATATTTATTCCCAGATACTGTAAAAGATTTGGCCTTCAGCCACGAGAAAAGGAAAATGCCTGGAGAAAACTACCGGCACAAGTTGATTTGAGAAATATATTGTGCCGGAAATATCAAAGAACCGTTAATAATGACAACTCTGTATCTGTAGATGGGCAGATTATTCAACTACTGCCTACGCCTGATCATCTTCATTTGGTAAGAGCCAAAGTAAATATTAACCGTTGGTCCGATGGTTCCTGGCATGTATTTTATAAGAATGAAAAAGAGGTGCCTTGTAAATTATTTGAAGCTCCACCAAAACAAATGATTGCAGGGAGTGACATTTTCACGTGGTATTAACCATGACATTTTCATGTGGCAATAACAGCAAAAATAACAGCTGGTATGTTTTATGAACATATTGGAGATTTCTTCCGGATTTTTTATTGCAGGGATAAGGTGAAAATGGGTAAATTTAAACTTGGGGTAGCATACAGGGTAGCACAAAAAGAAAAAGGTTTAACGAAACTCGCCAAACCCTTTGTTTTTTTGGTAGCGGGGGTAGGATTTGAACCTACGACCTTTGGGTTATGAGCCCAACGAGCTACCTAGCTGCTCCACCCCGCGATATTGCAGTATTCAAAAAGCGTTGATCTTAGAGCATTATCTCAATTATTTGTCAAGGAGTTATTTTGGCAGGTGAGTTATCCCAGCTCAAAATGCTAAAATATAAAAACTGCGGCGGCAACAACCGTTGTAAACCAATTGTTTTTCACAATCGTTGATTGTGTTACATTGCGGGTGCTGACTATCTTTCCGCTGATCTTGAATATCTCCTTTTTTTCATCCCAACTTTCATCAATATTAAAATCAATGCCTAAAGTAGAGGCAAGCATTGCCGCAGCTAAATCTTCCGCATAATCACCAGCCTCTTTTTCCGTCTTGCCGAAAGAATGATATTCGCTGATATAGCCGTAAGTTTTTTTATCCGCAGGTATGGCCAGGCCTACTGAAGCGGCGAGCAGCCGGCGCGGTTCCTGGCTGCAACAGCGACTCATTACACAATAGGTTATAGACCCGGCTTGTAATTCTTTCAGTCCTTGTGTTTTGGAAATCATCTTACAGCCGGGGGGGAAAATACTCGATACCTGGACAAGATTACACTTTTCAATACCCGCATCTCTTAAAGCGAGTTCAAACGAGTGCAATTCTTCTTTGTGAGTACCGACGCCTTTGGTAAAAAACATTTTTCTGGGAACACTGGGATTCAATTTTTTTCTCCGGTTTGATTATTTGTTTTGAGCAATGTCCTTTTTCGTTCCTATACCTTCTTGCCATGCTCTTTTATTCTGTTATATACCCCATTAGACGGTATATAAGTTTTGCCGCCATAAAATCCGGCGCAACGATACCGGGAATGGGCGCCAATTCCACGACATCAAAGCCGCGGATTTTGCATGACCGGGAAACTGCTTTAAGCAGGGAAAGTGCATTTTTCCAATAAATACCGCCCGGCTCCGGAGTCCCCGTTGCCGGCATTATCGAAGGATCAAAAACATCCAGATCTATACTGATAAAAACATCACCGCTTAAATTCCGGCAAACCGTCTCACACCATTTTTTGTTTTCCAGGATAAAATCGGCCGAATACGACTTAACTTTACTTTGCGGCAGGAAATCGGCCTCTTCTTTGCTCATACTGCGTATTCCCACCTGAACAAGCGGACAGATTTCAGATATTCTTCGCGCTACGGAGGCATGACTGTAAGGACTTCCCTGATAGGCTTCCCGCATATCGGCATGTGCATCGAGCTGCAACACCGTCAAGCGGGGATACTTTTCCTTAAGGGCGGAAACTGCACCGAAACTGATGCTGTGTTCTCCTCCCAACATTACCGGTATTTTATTTAATGATGCAATTCGGGAAATTTTTTT